>Ga0102814_10002289_pt1 | contig 13038 bp, 13 predicted proteins | sample ColrivemetaGS741_FD_79112 | JGI IMG/M metagenome (GOLD analysis project Ga0102814, IMG submission 79112) | Estuarine microbial communities from the Columbia River estuary - Flood tide ETM metaG S.741 | ecosystem: Environmental > Aquatic > Marine > Intertidal zone > Estuary | place: USA... | reverse complement strand
GGCGGCGCCGCGGCCGTCCTCGGCGCGTTCCTCGTGCTCGCGAAGTCGGGCTGCAAGGACAAGGTCGTCGCCCTCTGCTGCATGGCGGAGAACGCGGTCGGCCCCGAGAGCTACCGCTCGGACGACATCCTGACGACGCACTCCGGCCGCACGATCGAGGTCAACAACACCGACGCCGAGGGACGGTTGGTTCTGGCCGATGCGCTGTCGCTGGCTGATGAGGAATCGCCCGATGCGCTGATCTGCATGGCCACATTGACCGGGGCCGCCCGGGCCGCTTTGGGGCCGGATTTGCCGCCGTTTTACACTGACAGCGACAGCCTGGCCGAGGCCCTGACAAGAAGCGCCCGCACCGAGTCTGACCCCTTGTGGCGCATGCCGTTCTATGAGCCGTATGAGACGATGATCGAACCGGCGATTGCGGATCTGGATAACGCACCGTCGGGCGGAATGGCGGGCTCCATCACGGCGGCCCTGTTCCTGCGGCGCTTCGTGGCGCAATCCCCGAATTTCGCGCATTTCGACATTTACGGCTGGCAACCCACCGCCGCTCCCGGCAGGCCAAAGGGCGGCGTCGGGCAGGGCGCACGCGCGATCTTGGGTGCGCTGCCTCGCATTCTGGGCGACGAGATTTTAGGCGTCGAACCCTCGGAATGACGGACCGACGGCTTCATCGCGCGGCAAATGGCGTGGCCCATGACAGCTTGCGCGGGTCTCTCGACGGGGTGCGATTCGTCCAAGGCGATTGGCACCGCATCGTAACGGCAGTGGCTGAGCTTTGTGCTTCCCCCAATGGCGCGCGCGATCGTCAGCTTATGCTGGGCGCGCGGTTTTGCGTGCTGACCCGTGCGGACGATTGGGTGTTCGGCTTTAACGAAGACGACGGATATTGCGGCTGGCTTCTCGCCTCGGCTCTGGGCGCGGACCACGCCGTAAGCCACGCTGTCGCCAGCCCCGGCACACATCTTTACCCGGCGGCTGACATGAAGATGCATGAGGTCATGGCCCTGTCGCAAGGGGCGCGACTGCAGGTCACGGGGCAAAACGGCAGCTTCGCACAAACGCCCTTGGGCTTCGTTCCCGCCAATCATCTCAGGCCCCTCGACCAGCCGTTGACCGATCGCGTTGCCGTTGCGCGTGGGTTTCTGGGCGCGCCCTATCTTTGGGGCGGCAATACACGCGCGGGGCTTGATTGTTCCGCCTTGATCCAGATCGCGTGGCACGCCTGTGGCTTGACCTGCCCCGCTGACAGCGATCAGCAAATGGGGATGCCGGGCCAAGACATTCCTGAAGTTGATCTTGCCCCCGGGGATTTGATCTTCTGGCCGGGGCATGTCGCGATGATCAGCGCGTCGGGTCGCATGATCCACGCCAATGCGCATCATATGGCCGTGGTTGAAGAAAACTATGCCGGTGCTGTCGCGCGGATCGCCGCCAAAGGTGAATTGGTTGTGCGCCGATTGCGGGCATAAAAAACCCTGCCGAACGGGAAGGACGGCAGGGAGGTTAGCCCTCGGAAACGGGAGGAACCGGGGGCGACCATCAGAAGCCAGAGAGGACGCCTCCGGCCCCGGCTGCTGATGGGGGTGCCGAAAACCGGGTCAGTTGTCTTGGCTGTCACCGTTCATCTGCATTTGCAGCTGACGCGGCAAGCGTTCCAGATCGACAGGCAGGTCAAATGTGTACTCCGTGCCATCCTCGAAATCCAAGGTCACTTGCAGAATCTTATCCTGCTCGAACGGCGCATTGAGCCCCATGAACATCACATGCTCGGCCCCGCGTTGCAGCGCCAGTTCGCCATGAGCAGGCACGATGAACCCCTCTTCGACATGGACCATGCGCATGACGCCATTGTCGTCTTGGATATGGGTGTGCAATTCGGTGCGCTGCGCGGCGTCTGAGCGTGCGCCGATGACATGGCAATCGGCGTCGCCGGTGTTGACCATCAGCATGAAGGCCGCACCCGAGGTGGACATGGGCGTCGAGGCGCGGGCGTAGGGGTCTTGGACCTCAAAGCCCTCGCAGGCGAAAACGGGCGATGCGAGCAGGGCCGCAGCGGCGGTCAGCGAAACTGTGCGAAACATAGGGATATCCTGTCTGAAATATGGGTCTGATGGCGTGGTATCAGGCCGTGACAGGGGGTGCCCTTGACTGGTGGTGCGTGCTGACCGGGGGGATTGAGGACGCCAGATCACGGATCAGGAACCGCACCGGGGTCAGCTCGCTTTGAGCGCGGATCACCGGAACTGCCGTATCGGTCAACGCTGCCAAGGCGGGTGTCGCATCGGGGCAGGGCATCAACGGCCCGGTTGGATTGCCCTGCGCATCGACGGCGACGCTGACCAATCCATAACCCGTGCACAACTCGACCTCGCCGATCGCGCGGGGTTGGTGGCGCGCCATGGCCATCGTGACGGAACTGGTGGCCAGCACCAGCACCATCCAGATCAGGGAAAGGGCGCGAAGGGTTCTCATGCGGGCAACTTATGCAAGGCGGCGGCGCGTTACTAGTGCGACCAATCGCCCGGGATCATCGCCTTGATGCGCCCGGCATGGCCGGTGGGCGCGGCGCAGGGGTCCTCGGCCAAAAGGCGGGCATCATCGAGCAAGGTCTCGGGCGATGACAGCCGATCAACCAGACCCCAGCTCAGCGCCTCATTGGCGTTCACTTTGGCACCGCTCATCAAGATCATCTTGGTGCGCCCCGGCCCGATCAGTGCCGCCATGCGCGCCGGGTCCGAGGGCTGAGGCAAGAACCCCAGCTTCATCACCGGATAGAAGAATTTGGCAGCGGGCACCGCCAGCCGGATGTCGCAGGCCAGTGCCATGCCGAACGCACCGCCCGCCAGCGTGCCATTCATCGCGGCGATTGTCAGGCAGGGCATCGCGGCGATGGTGGCCGATAGTTCCTCCCAGATTGGGTCGGTGGCGAGGCCCGCGCGGGCCTCATCCAAATCGGCCCCGGCGCTAAACACTTTGGTGCCCGACCCGGTGATCACGACAACCTGCGCGCGCTCAGCGAGGTCTCGCATATTGTCCAAAAGATCGACCAGCATCGCGCGGGTCAGCGAATTGGCTTTGTCGGGGCGGTCCAGCGTCAAGACTGTCAGCGGCCCGTGGTCGCGGCGGATGATCATGCGGAAAGCCCCAATTGGTCGCGAATGCCTTGGTCGCGCAGGCTGACCTCTTTGCCGCGAAAGGCGTCCGAGGCATCGCTGCACATCCACATCAAAGCCCGTGCAGGCCAGTCCGCTGGCACATGCGCCGACCAATCCAACTGGCTGACCGGATTCACGCCAGACCCCTTGATGGCGACCTGCATATCGGTGGCCACGGTGCCGGGTGACAGCGACAAGACCCGCACCGTTTCGCCTGCTTCGAGATGGGCGGCTTGGGTCAACATGATCGCCCCGGCTTTTGACGAGCAATACCCGCTCCACCCTTCAAGCGCGCTATAGGCGGCCCCCGACCCAACGGTGATAATCGTGCCGCTGCCTGCCTGTTCCATCACCGGCAAGGCCGCGCGCATTCCGTGGAACACGCCCTTGAGGTTCACGTCAATCTGCCGCCCCCACTCGTCAGGATCGGCCTGCGCCAATGGCGCGATGGGGTGAATGACCCCGGCGTTGTTGATCAAGATATCCAGCGCGCCATGGGCCGTAACCATCGCCTGCACCGCCGCCTCAACCTGCGCGAAATCCGCCACATCACAGGGAAGAACCGTTGCGCCGATCTCGTCTGCCAACTGCTGCAAAGGCGCGCTTGGCCGCCCCGCCAACCCCAGTTTCGCGCCCGCTTGTGCGAACATCCGGGCGGTCGCCGCGCCGATGCCACGGCTCGCGCCGGTGATCAAAACGGATTTTCCGGCGACACATGTTTGCCAGTCTTGAATGTTCGACATGCTCTTCTCCTTATGCGCTCATAGGTCTGGTAACGCGCTGTTTTACGCCTGACCAGACCTGATAACGGGCTTTTCGCTTGACCCGCCAGCCCGCAGCGCCACAATCGCTGGGCATAGATATATGGAGATTGATCAGATGACTCCTTTCCTTATTCAGCCTATTTCGGCTGCGGTTCTCGTTGTTTTCGCCTTTGTTGCGCCTGCGGTTGCACAGGAATCTGCGGCCAAAACGGCTTGGGACGACCTGCGCAATTTTGCCCGACAGCAGGGGGTCATGATCGCAACGCAGGGGGTGACGGACTATGGCAGTTCGCTGATCGCTCAAAATGTCCGTATTTATCATGAGGAAGACCCCAATGCGGTGGTCATCACCATGCCTGAGATGCGCATTGAGCCGCGCGGTACGGCGCTGGCTTTGATCCCGGCTGCGGAATTCTTGATCACGCTTCACCCGGATCGCCGGACCGAATACCTCTTGGCTGTTTCGCATAACGGCGAGATTGTCGCCGATGTGAGTGACGATCAGATCCTGTTGGATTTCCCTTTCGAAACCTTGGCGATCTCGACGATTCACGCCATGCGCCGCGCCACCGCGCTCGATCATTCGCTGGATCTCTCTTTTGATGGGTTGAACGCGCATATCGACCTGCAACGTGTTGGCGACGCCGATATTCGCATTGCCGCCGATACGACGCGGTATTCTTTTGTGATGTCTGATGACAGTGCGGGCAATCCGTCCCGTCAAGTGGGCGAGGCCGAGATCAACGGGCTGTCGCTGGAATTCACCGGGCATGAATTGGATATGCTCTCGGATGAACCCGGCATGTTGCGCCAAGCCTTTGATGCCGGGCTGTTTGCGCATTTCGCCCTGAGCGCCCAATCCAGCACTGGCACGTCCGAGCAGACCTTAGACGGTAACGTAATTTCCGTCACCTCGACGGCGGGCCCGTCGGCACTCAACATAGATATCGCCGATGGTGGCGCGAGCGCTGAGTCCATGACGGGCGCAGGCCACTTCTCTGGCGGCATGGCCCCCTTTGTCGGCGATATCAGCTTTGACGAAGTTTCCTTGTCCTTGGGCGGGCCTTTGATCGCGACGCCGGATGACCAAACGTTCTACTACCGGTTCAACTTTGAAAACATCGTGGCCTCACCCGAGACCTTGGCCATCGTCGGCGCAGAGGAATTCGGCGGCGAGGGGATCACCGTGGCGCTTGATGTCAGCGCGCAGGGTCGGTTGACGCAAGATTTAGGGGTTGAGTTTGGCGAGGGCGACACACCGCCGATTGATATCACCACCGTCAGCCTGAACCGCTTGTTGACCCGTGTGGGCGATGCCGAATTGTCGGGTGCCGGAACGTTCGCCTTCTTGGGCGGTCTGATGGCCAGCATTGGTCAAGATCTGCCCAATGGCACCGGCGATTTCGTGTTCGAATTGATCGGCGGCGATGCTTTTCTGACCCGGTTGAACGCCTTGGGCATCGTGCCTCCTGATCAGCAGTTTTTCGCCCGCATGATGATGAACGGTCTGGGCCGCCCGGTCGGCGAGGATCACTTGCGCTCTGAGGTCGCGATCCGGCCCGGAGGGGTCATCACGGTGAACGACGCACCGCTGCCGTTCTAGGCTCATGCGCAGCCAAAAACTGATCCAGATCGTCGGCTGTCATGCCGAGGGCGAAGTGGGGGATGTCATCACCGGTGGCGTCGCCCCGCCGCCCGGCGACACGCTGTGGCAACAGGCGCGCTGGATCCATCAAGACGGCGCGCTGCGTGATTTCGTCTTGAACGAGCCGCGCGGCGGTGTGTTTCGCCATGTAAATCTGCTGGTGCCACCCAAAGACCCGCGCGCGCAGATGGGGTTCATCATCATGGAACCCGCGCATACCCCGCCAATGTCAGGCTCTAACTCGATTTGCGTCAGTACCGTTTTGCTGGAAACCGGCCTCGTGCCGATGGTCGAACCCGTCACGCATCTGGTGCTCGAGGCGCCGGGCGGGGTGATCCACGTGCGCGCCGATTGCGCCGACGGGCGGGTGCAACGCGTGCATGTGCAAAACCTGCCCTCGTTCGCCGGGCAGTTGGACGCGACGCTCGAAGTTGAAGGGCTGGGCACGTTGAGCGTCGATACAGCCTTTGGCGGCGACAGTTTTGTGGTCGTGGACGCGCCCGCGCTGGGGTTCTCGCTGACCCCGGATGAGGCTGGCGACTTGGCCACGCTGGGCGTGCGCCTGACCAAGGCTGCGACCGAGCAATTGGGCTTCACGCACCCCACGAACCCCGATTGGCGGCATATCTCCTTTTGCCTCTTTGCGGGGGCTTTGTCGGACAATTTGGAAACCCGCCACGCCGTCGCCATCGAGCCGGGCAAGATCGACCGCTCCCCGACCGGAACCGCCGTGTCCGCGCGCCTTGCCCTTCTGCACGCCCGTGGCCAGATCGCGCCGGGGGCCGTGCTGACCGCGCGCTCGCTGATCGGTGGGCAGTTTCAAGGACGCATCGTCGACACAGGCATGATCGGCGACATCGCCACGATTACCCCCGAAATCAGTGGCCGCGCGTGGCTGACGGGGACCAAACAATTGATGCTGGACCCGTCTGACCCTTGGCCACGCGGGTATCGGCTGTCGGATACTTGGCCGGGGGGCTGAACGCGGCGGTTGATGCGTCACGCTGTCATGCTAGGCTGCGATTCATGCAAAGGGAAACGCCATGGATTTGATCGAAGGTCACACCCCAATCGCACCGCCGCCGGGCGTGCCGATCTGGGATATCGACCCCTATGATGACGCGATCCTGACCGATCCGACCGCCTATTACGCCGAATTGCGGGCGAAGGGGCCGTTTGTCTATATCCCGAAATACTCGGTTCTGGCCTGTGGTCGATACGCGGAAACCCGCGAGGTTTTCTCGGATCATGAGCGGTTTGTGTCGTCGCGCGGCGTCGGTTTGCTCGATTTCAAAATCGCTGACCCGTGGCGGCCCCCGTCAATTGTCCTCGAGGTTGATCCCCCGGAACACAGCCGCACGCGCCGCGCGATCATGCGGGCGTTGTCGCCCAAAGCCGTAGCCGGAATGCGCGAGATGTTCCGCGAGGATGCCGAGGCACTGGTTGATCAGCTGTTGACCCGCGATGCCTTCGATCTCGTTGATGACCTCGCCGAGGTTTATCCGACCACGGTGTTCCCCAAGGCCGTTGGTCTGCGCGAGGTGAACAAGGATTATTTGGTCAGTTACGGCGCGATCATTTTCAACTCGTTGGGCCCCGATAACGCCAGCCGCCGCGCCGGGTTGCAGCAATTGCCAGCGGTCGCCGCGTGGATCATGGCGCAATGCCAACGCGCGCAATTGCTGCCGGGCGGCTTTGGCGCGTCGCTGTATGAGACTGCCGATAAAGGCGAGTTGACCCATGACGAAGCCGGGCTATTGGTGCGCTCGCTGTTGTCGGCGGGGGTCGATACGACGGTGACGGGCATTGGCAACGCCCTATGGTGCTTGGCCCAGAACCCGGCGCAATTCGCCAAACTCAAAGACGATCCGTCAAAGGCGCGCAATGCATTCGAAGAGGCCATGCGCCTGACCTCCCCCGTCCATACCTTCTGCCGCACGGCGGGTGGCGCGACCGAGGTGTCCGGCGTGCCGATTGCCGAGGGGACCAAGATACTCTGCGTGCTGGGGGCTGCAAATCTGGACCCTGACAAGTTCGAAAACCCCGAGGCCTTCGACGTCGAGCGAAAGTTGATGGGGCATCTGGCGCTGGGGGCCGGGGTGCATTCTTGCGTCGGTCAGAACGTCGCCCGCGCTGAGGGCGATGCGATCCTGACCGCGATTGCGCAGCGCGTCGACCGCATCGAGGCCCTGAGTGACGCCGTTTGGCGCCCCAACAACGCCATCCACGCGCTTGATCGCATGGGGATGCGGTTTCACAGCGCGTGAACACACGAGGGGGAAACCCATGCCAGCCTATGTGATCTACGACGTCGAGATCCACGACCCCGAACCTTACGGCGAGTTCATGCGCGGCAGGTGAAGCCCATCGTCGAGGCGTTCGGCGGGCGCTATCTGGCGCGTGGTGGCGCGCATGAAGTGCTGGAGGGCGACTGGTCCCCCTCGCGGATCGTGCTGTTCGAATTCCCCGACATGGCCAGTGCCCGCGCGCTGTTCACCAGCGAGGATTACGCGCCGCTAAAGGCCCTGCGCCAGTCCTGTTCAACGGGGCATGCGGTGGTCGTTGAGGGGCTTTGAGGGCACCCTTAACCAAGGATCCCCGGCCAGTTCCCCAGCCCCAGCGCGATATTGCCCGGCACATCCCGCAACCAAAGTTCCCGTGCGCGCAGGTTTGCGTTCAAATAGAGCTTGCCCTCGTACACGGTCCACGCTTCGGGGACGGTATTGGCGATATATCCCAAGGACGCCGCATAGGCGCAATACCCGCCAAAAACCGGGGCGTAGGCTGCGGGGTTGGCCGTAAAAGTGGCGGCGTTATCAGCACTGGAAAAATGCCATTCCGCACCGTTCCACATCACCGCGTGATCCGCAGAACCGGCCACCGTCGCGTGCTGGGTGAAATAGGCAACCGGGTCCGTGGCATTGATCGCGATGGGGTTTTGAAACACCTCCGTGGCGCGGGCCGATGCGGGGCGGGGGGCAAGGGCGAAGCCCGCAGGCGCCAGTGCCAATAGTCCAAGTGTCGCGCGTCGTGTCAGCATGTTGATCCCTCCGTGGTTTCCCTTACATTACGCGGCGAGGCGCTATTCATAACATGTGATAACCAAGCTGTGATCGGAGCCGGTCTTAATCGGCAGCGAAACGGCCAATGAAAAAGCCCCGGCGCGCTGGCTGGGGCTTTTCGTATCGGAGCGCCCCCACGAACCGGATCCAACGGCGTGACCGTGTACTGCCGTGGCTTCGCCTTGCGACGGCATGTCGGTTTGCTTACAATTCCAAGCATGCCTTTCACAACGCAGAGCGGCGCAATGAAAATAGTGCTGATTTTCGCAGCGGTAGTAGTGTTAGTCGTTTCGCCATTTTTTATTCCAATGATTATCAACAACGTAAGGAGCCATCGGCTCATGACGCAGTTGGTTTCGGCGGAATTGCCAAGCGGAGCACGGATCATCGACAGTACGGCCCGTGTATTCAACAGCGGCAATGGCGACGCCTGTGATTATCAAGCGTTACTTATTGTTTCCTATTATGGCGACGTCTCGGAATTGCGCCAAGCCTATTTGAGTTTTCTTCAAGAGTACGCAGAGCGGTATCCCGACGCGCAGGTCCGTTCGGACCGACCAAACAACGGTTTCAGTTGGGGTGCCAAAATTCTGAGTCACGATACCGAATTGAGCATTCAACCGAATGTCGACCGAGGAAGCCTCTACCTGATCGTCCTGACTCATGCCGCGCGCGCGATGAATTTTGACCTTAGATGCGCATAAGGCGTGCTGGGTAAACCCAATCTCGAAGCCGCTACTGCCTGACAATCGTGACGTCGTAGCCAGCGCGTGAAGAGCATTTCAACTCACCTGAATTGATAGGCAACATAAAAAAAGCCCCGGCGTTTCCGCCGGGGCTTTCCAAGTTCAGTAAAACGTCGATTACTCGGCGGATTCAGCGATCTCTTCGCCGGTCTCTTGGTCGATCATCTTCATCGCCAAACGGACCTTGCCGCGATCGTCAAAGCCCAACAGCTTAACTTTCACTTCTTGGCCTTCCTTCAGCGCATCCGACGGATGGTTCAGGCGCTTGTTGGCGATCTGAGACACGTGGACCAGACCGTCACGCTTGCCGAAGAAGTTCACGAAAGCGCCGAAATCGACGATTTTCACGACCGTACCGGTGTAGATCTTGCCAACTTCAGGCTCGGCCACGATCGAATAGATCATGTCATAGGCCTTCTTGATGGCTTCTTGATCGTTCGAGGCGATCTTGATCACACCGTCATCGTTGATATCGACCTTAGCGCCCGACACTTCGACGATCTCACGGATGACCTTGCCGCCCGAACCGATCACTTCACGGATCTTATCGGTTGGAACCTGCATCGTTTCGATCTTTGGCGCGTACTGGCTGAAGCCCGAAGGTGCGGCCAGTGCTTTGCTCATCTCGCCGAGGATGTGCAGACGGCCCTCTTTGGCTTGGGCCAAAGCTTGCTCCATGATTTCGACAGTGATGCCGGAAACCTTGATGTCCATCTGCAGCGAGGTGATGCCGTTTTCGGTGCCTGCAACCTTAAAGTCCATGTCGCCGAGGTGATCCTCGTCGCCCAGAATGTCGGTCAGGACCGCGAAACGACCGTCGTCTTCCAAGATCAGACCCATCGCAACGCCTGCGACCGGGGCTTTCAGCGGAACGCCTGCGTCCATCATCGACAGCGAACCACCGCAAACGGTGGCCATCGACGAGGAACCGTTCGATTCCGTGATCTCGGACACGATGCGGATCGTGTACGGGAAGTCGGTTGCCGCAGGCAGAACAGCCTGCAACGCGCGCCATGCCAGCTTGCCGTGACCGATTTCACGACGGCCGGGAGGGCCAAAACGACCCACTTCGCCAACCGAATACGGAGGGAAGTTATAGTGCAGCAGGAAGTTCTGCTTGCTGGTGCCGGTCAGCGCGTCGATGAACTGCTCATCATCGCCGGTGCCCAAAGTCGCGATACACAGCGACTGGGTTTCACCACGGGTGAACAGCGACGAGCCGTGCGTACGTGGCAGAACCGAGGTTTCCGAAACGATTGGGCGCACGGTCTTGGTGTCGCGACCATCAATACGGGGTTCGCCGTTGATGATACCGCCACGCAGGATCGAGGCTTCGAGCTTCTTCATTGCCGTGCCCAGCGTCGGGTCGGACGACTCGTCTTCGGTCAGTTGCGACATGATCGCATCGCGAGCGGCCGAGATCGCGGTGACGCGCTGTTGCTTGTCACGGATGCCGAATGCAGCGCGCATCTGATCTTCGCCCAGCGTTTTGACACGGGCCAGAATGGCTGTGTAATCCGGAGGGGTGAAGTCGAACGGCTCTTTGGCGCAGACTTCGGCAAAGTCGATGATCAGGTCCAGAACCGGCTGGCAGGCGTCATGTGCGAATTTCACAGCGCCCAGCATCTCGGCTTCGGTCAGCTCATAGGCTTCGGATTCGACCATCATCACGGCATCTTTGGTGCCCGCGACAACCAGATCGAGCCGCTGCTCGGGGTTTTCGCGCAGCTTGTGCATGTCGTCGCACTCTGGGTTCAGGACGTATTCGCCCTCAACAAAGCCAACGCGGCACGCAGCGATTGGGCCCATGAATGGCACGCCCGAGATCGTCAGCGCAGCCGAAGCCGCGATCATGGCGACCATGTCAGGCTCGTTCACGAGGTCATGCGACAGCACGGTGCAGATCACCAGCACTTCGTTCTTGAAGCCTTCGACGAACAGCGGGCGGATCGGACGGTCGATCAGGCGCGAGGTCAGCGTCTCTTTTTCAGACGGACGGGCTTCGCGCTTGAAAAAGCCACCGGGCACTTTGCCGGCAGCGTAATAGCGTTCTTGGTAGTGCACGGTCAGCGGGAAGAAATCCTGACCCGGCTTTTGTGCACGGGCGTAGGTCACGTTTGCCATGACCGAGGTTTCACCCAAAGTGGCGATGACCGAGCCATCAGCCTGACGGGCCACACGCCCGGTTTCCAGTGAAAGCGTCTCTTGGCCCCACTGGATCGATTTTTTCGTAATGTTGAACATTCAGCGTTTCCTGTAAGGGAGCACTCCCGGCCTTCCGGGTCTCCCGTTTTGTATAGCGGCCCCATTGCCGCCGACCCCACTATCTTGCTTCGAACGCCGGGGTCCGGGCGTCGCGTCTCAGATAGAGGGGGCCTTACAGGAAAATAGGCAGGAAGGGAAGGGGAGTGGTTGGTCGGTAGGAGGCGGCCCGTAGCGGATCTTGGAGCATCACGCGACTAATGATGCCAAGGAGCCCATTTTGCCGAATGCTGCGATGAGCGCGAGTGTCGGCTATTCGTGGTGGTGGCAAAAACGTGACAAAATCAACTTTGGTTTTGCCAAGGGTTTGTGGCACAAGAATTTTCAGCGGTTTCGGTACTTGAGGAGTCATTGCCATAAACGACCGTTTTTGACCGGTGGGTTTTGGCGAGGGGTTTTTGTCACAACTGTTTCGTTCGGTTGTCGCCACTCAAACGAACTGGCATGCTCATCTTATGCTTCGTTTCATTGCTAATTCTTGTGTTGTTGTGTTTCTAACCATTCTTACCCAAATCGGTGGGCTAGCGTGGCTAATAGCATTGTTCTTCCGCCAAAGGATATTTGCATTCCTGCTCGCCTATGCGGCATTGACTATCGCCTCGATCTGGATTGCTCCGAGCTTTGGCCGGGTAGCATTGAACTGCTTCGACAACGGATCACTTCAGGTGCAAAGTTGGATGTACTGCGCGCTCAATCGGAACTACGTGACCCCAGAACTAAGGGATGTGCTCATCGATACCGCTGACGAACTGGATCAACAGTACCCCGGCACAGAAACGCTTGTGCTCGATGCAAACTTTCCGTTCCTCGACGGGTTTCCTTTGCTGCCGCATCTGTCACATCATGATGGTGACAAAGTTGATCTCGCGCTTTTTTACCGGGACGAAACAGGTTACCTGCCGGGCGCAACCCGATCACCGATAGGGTATTTCGCGTTCGAACCCGGCCCGACCGAGTGCACGCCAAGATGGCCGACGCTAAGATGGGACTTTGCCTTTGTGCAACCGATGTGGCGTGGTTACGAGTTAGACGAAGAACGCACAGCTGCAGTGCTAAGGATTTTATCAAACGACGAACGTGTCGGTAAAACATTCATAGAACCGCACCTTGTACAGTCTCTGGGCGTTGCTCATCCGCGTATCCGGTTCCAAGGGTGTAGAGCGGCGCGGCACGATGATCACATTCACTTCCAGCTTTGATAGTTGGCCAAAACTCAAGCGTTTTTGTCACCGGCGGAAACGACCGTTTTTGGCAGGAACCAAAAGCAGCCGTTCGGGCAGCCGCGGCGAAAGTTTACTAAGTCCCGCAGAACCGACATTTACGAGGATAGCACCGAATATCCGCAATTCGCCCCAGACTTGCCGGGCATGGGGCGTGCCCGCGTGCGGTTCGCCGTGGGGC
>Ga0102814_10002288_pt1 | contig 13044 bp, 12 predicted proteins | sample ColrivemetaGS741_FD_79112 | JGI IMG/M metagenome (GOLD analysis project Ga0102814, IMG submission 79112) | Estuarine microbial communities from the Columbia River estuary - Flood tide ETM metaG S.741 | ecosystem: Environmental > Aquatic > Marine > Intertidal zone > Estuary | place: USA... | reverse complement strand
CGTGTATTAAATATGGCAGATGGTGTTTTGTTATTGGTTGATGCTTTTGAAGGACCGATGCCACAAACACGTTTCGTTTTGCAAAAAGCGATTGATTTAGGATTGAAGCCTTGTGTAGTAATAAATAAAGTGGATAAAGAAAACTGTACTCCGGAAGAAGTGCATGAAAAGGTATTCGATTTAATGTTTGAATTGGGTGCAGAAGAGTGGCAGTTAGATTTTCCTACCGTTTATGGGTCGGCAAAAAACAACTGGATGAGTGATGACTGGAGAAATGAAACTACTAATATTGAGCCATTATTAGATATGGTTATAGAGCATGTACCTGCTCCAAAAATTCCTGAGGGTAATACTCAAATGTTAATTACATCTTTAGATTTTTCATCTTTTACGGGACGAATTGCAATAGGACGTTTAACAAGAGGCGAATTAAAAATGGGTCAAAACATCTCTTTGGTAAGACGTGATGGTTCAGTTGTAAAAAATAGAATAAAAGAACTACATGTTTTTGAAGGACTAGGTCGTTTAAAAGTGGATTCAGTTCAAACGGGTGATATTTGTGCCATTGTTGGTTTAGAAGGTTTTGAAATTGGCGATACCGTTGCAGATTTTGAAAATCCTGAAGGATTAAAAACAATTGCTATAGATGAGCCAACAATGAGTATGTTATTTACTATAAACGATTCACCGTTTTTTGGTAAAGATGGAAAATATGTTACCTCAAGACATATTAAAGATCGTTTGGCGAAAGAATTAGAAAAAAACTTAGCACTTCGTTTAGGTGAAACTGGTAGTGCCGATAAATTTATGGTTTTCGGACGTGGGGTATTACACTTATCTGTTTTAATAGAAACCATGCGTAGAGAAGGGTATGAGATGCAAATTGGTCAGCCACAAGTAATCATTAAGGAAATTGATGGTGTTAAATGCGAGCCAATTGAAGAGTTAAGAATTGATTTGCCTGAAAATGTATCTGGAAGAGCGGTAGAGTTTGTAACATTACGTAAAGGTGAAATGCTTTCGATGGAAGCAAAAGGCGATCGTATGGTATGCGAATTCATGATTCCTTCTCGTGGTATTATTGGTTTACGTAACCAATTACTAACTGCAACAGCGGGTGAAGCTATTATGGCACATCGTTTTAAAGAGTATCAGCCTTTAAAAGGCGCGATTCCTGGACGTATTTCTGGATCTTTAGTATCTATGGAATTTGGTACAGCAATTCCTTATTCTATTGACAAATTACAAGATAGAGGTAAGTTTTTTGTTGAACCAGGTGAAAGTGTTTACGAAGGTCAGGTTATTGGTGAGAACTCTCGTCAAGACGATATGGCTGTAAATATTACAAAAATGAAAAAGCAAAGTAACGTACGTTCTTCTGGAGCAGATGATAAAGCTAAAATTGTACCAGCTATAAAATTCTCATTGGAAGAAGCTTTGGAATACATTCAAAAAGATGAATATGTTGAAGTAACTCCAAACCACCTACGTTTGCGTAAAATATATTTATCTGAAACAGATAGAAAACGAAATAAATTTTAAAACCTAGCTTTGCAGGCGCAAAATAATATCCTTTTAAGGAAAATTGCCCATTCAAAATATATAGATATTGTTGGCGTAATTTTAGTTTTAAGTATTTGTATTTACAAGGGTTTTCACGAAACTATATATTATCAAGGAGGAATTCAATTTGGAGTTCCTCTTCGTGGTTTTGGTAGTTACGTTTCACAGGGTGCTTTTCCTATTGGATTGCTTGCTATTATTGGTGCTGTAATTTCTTTACTGGCTGCCAGAATGATTGTTAAGCAGCGAAACCTCGGTAACTTTATCGGTATTTTCACTACAGTAAATTCTGGGGTGATTGATTATTTATTTGGAAATCATTCGGCTATAATTACATATCCTTTAACTTTTATTATCGCTATTTTGGCGACTAAAAAATGGCATGAAGGCGAACGAATTAAGAAAATTGACAATAGATATTGGTTATTGTTTTTGGCTGCGTTTGTAACTTCTTATACGCTTGTTTATCTGGGTTTTTATTTATTTGGAACAACTATTGAGAACTCAATTTTTAAGCATACTGTTGCTATTATTTTTGGTATTTCATTAGTTGGTAATATAAGTACGGCGTTTAAATATGAACAAACTTTTTTAACTTGGTCTTTTTATAATATTGCTCAGGTAATTAAAAATACGATTCAGGGAAATATTGCAAATATTGTTAAATATGTATTTTACTTGTTTAATGCCATTTTAGCGTATTTTGATTGGAAAATTAATGGCGATATAAAAGCTAAAAAATTAAATTAATTATGGAATTACTTGGAATAATGGTTGTGGATTGGGTTGGATATGCTGCTATGGCAACAGTTCTGGTTTCATTTTTAATGAAATCTGTTACGAAATTACGATTAATAAACTCTCTTGGGTGTTTGTTTTTTGTAGTTTATGGCTTTTTATTAGAGCCACTTTCTATGCCAATTATAATTACAAACACAGCAATTTTGATAATTAATTTATATTACCTAATTAAAAAATAGGTATAATTAATTTTGTATATTAATTCTTACGCATTACATCGAAAATTATATTCATGCGTAAAATGATTTTGTATATTTGATTTTTTTAGAATTGGATTAAAGAATACTGTGAGTAAATAATTTTTTTATTTGCGTATTTCCCAAATCTCAATTGTTTTATATCAACCAAATAAAACACATATTAATTGAAAAAATTAATAGACTATATAAATACAAAAGTTTTAATCAAGATTACGTCGTTACAAACAGTTTCAGTAATAACGAGATTAGTAGCGGGGTTATTAACTTCTAAAGCTATTGCAGTATTTATTGGACCTACAGGATTAGCACTTATAGGAAACTTGCAAAATTTTGTAAGTTCGTTTCAAACCATCGCGATACTTGGTTTTTATAATGGTGCAGTAAAATATATTTCGGACTTTAAAGACAATGTAGTAGAACTGAGTAAAACCATATCTACTATTTTTTATGTCGGGTTTATGTCGACTATTTTAGTGTCTTTTGTCTGCTACTTCAGTGCAGACCAAATTAACGATATTATATTTCCAGTATATAATAACTATGCCTTTGTTATAAAGATATTTGCAATTGTATTGCCTTTTTATTCTTTAAACATGTTTTCGTTTTCTATAATGAACGGGTTTTCAAAGTATAAAATCCTTATTGTAATCAATATTATTGGTCAAATTTTAAGCGTATCAATTGCACTACTTTTAATATATCAAAACAAAATTATTGGGGCATTAATTTCGGTAGTCATAGCCGAATCATTAATCTTTTTAATCACTTTGGTTGGTATAATTAACAGACGGTCATTAATATCCCTGATAAAAGTAGATAGCATAAGTCTAAGTTTTTTAAAGAAAATGAGTTCTTATTCACTAATGGCACTTTTTACAGCCGTTATTTTGCCATTAGTTGCTTTAGCAATACGTTCTTATATAATAGATAATGTTGGCTATAAGGATGCTGGTTTTTGGGAAGCTATGACCAGAATATCAAAATATTATTTAATGTTGGCAAGTTCTTTAATGGCATTATATATTTTGCCTAGATTTTCAGAGATTGATGATGTTAAGGAGTTTAGAAAGGAAGTGTTTAGTTTTTATAAAACGATCATACCTTTTTTATTAGGAGGATTAGTTTTAATGTATGTTCTAAGATCATTAATAGTAAGAATTGTTTTTACCGAAGAGTTTCAACCGGTTGAAAATTTGTTTTTATGGCAATTATTAGGTGATTTCCTAAAAGTATTATCCATGGTTATTGCATATCAGTTTCTTGCAAAAAAGATGTTTTGGCATTATATTTTAACTGAAGCCTTTTTGGTTGTAATTTTATATGCAACCAGTATTTATTTTATTGATGTATATGATAGTGTTAAAGGCGCTGTAATTGCTCATTTTGTAAGTTATGTAATGTATTATGCTATTATATTACTCATTTTTGGTAGCTCACTTTTTGGGGTTGATGCTGAGAAAAATATAAATTAACTAAGTATTCTGTATATTTAGTTTTATAAATAAATATTGTGTCTTAAATATGATTGAACAATCTGGTCAATATAAAATAGTTAAGTACACTAGTACTTATTATAGTGAGTGGAATGTATTTATTGAAAACTCTAAGAACGGAACATTTTTATTTCAACGTGATTTCATGGAGTACCATAAAGATCGGTTTGAAGACTTCTCTTTATTAGTGTACTTCAAAAAAAAATTGGTTTGTGTTTTGCCTGCTAATATTTATGGCAATAAAATATATTCGCATCAAGGATTAAGTTATGGAGGCTTAATATTATCAAATAAAAGTTCATTTCAAGTTTGTAAAGACTCTTTTTATGCCATCTTGAAGTTTTTATTTGATCAAAAAATAACCACATTATTCTTAAAACAATTGCCTAAAATATATAACGTTCGACCATCCGATGAGTTAGATTATCTTTTTTATATATTAAAAGCAGAATCTTACAGAAAAGATATCTCAATGGCAATTCAATTAAATACTACTTATGAGTTTTCAACTTTGCGAAAAAGACAATTAAAAAGGGCGATTCAAAATGATTTAAAAGTTAATTTGGAAACAGACTTAACTTCTTTTTGGAATAACATTTTAATTCCTAATTTAAAAACAAAACATCATACAATTCCAACTCATTCTCTAAATGAAATAAAAAAATTACAAGCAAAATTCCCTAATCATATTAAGCAGTATAATGTGTATAATGGAAAAAAGTTATTGGCAGGTTGTACTGTTTTTGAAACAGATAGTGTAGCTCATTTGCAATATATTTCAACAGAGAAAGATGAAAATATAGGAGCCTTAGATTATCTTGTTAATTATTTAATAACTAAAGTTTATAAAAATAAAAATTATTTTGATTTTGGTATATCTAACGAAAATGAAGGTAAAAATGTTAATGAAGGTCTATTAAATTGGAAACAAAGTTTTGGAGCCTCGGCGGTGGTTCATGATTTTTATAAAATACAAATCGCGAATTATCCTGCTTTAAACGACGTAATGATATGATTAAGTTTCTAGATTTAAAATCGCTTAACGAACGTTATAAGAACGAGTTTAAAAACGAATTCGACAATTTTTTAAAATCTGGAACCTATATTTTAGGTGAACAAGTTGCTGGTTTTGAGTCTGAGTTTGCTAGTTATTGTGGCACGCAATTTTGTGTAGGGGTTAGTTCGGGACTCGACGCACTTCAATTAATATTTGAAGCATATAAAACACTTGGAATTTTAAAAAAAGGAGATGAAATAATTGTTCCGGCAAACACCTATATTGCTACTGTTTTAGCAATAAGTAACACAGGTTTAAAACCTGTTTTAGTTGAGCCAGATGTAGAAACTTTTAATATTAATCCAAACGCGGTTTTAAAAGCCATTACTTCTAAAACAAAAGCTATTTTGGGAGTTCATCTATATGGGCAATTATATAATGTGGAGGCATTAGAGGAAATTATAAAAAAGCATAATATATTATTAATTGAAGATGCCGCTCAAGCACATGGCGCTGTGAATACAGATGGACGAAAAGCTGGAAATGTATCTCATGCTGCAGCGTTTAGTTTTTATCCAACAAAAAATTTAGGAGCGTTGGGAGATGCTGGAGCCATTACAACTAATAATGAAGAACTAACAACAACATTATTTAAATTAAGAAATTACGGCAGAAAAGCATCCTACGAAAATGATATTAAAGGTTATAATTGTAGATTAGATGAATTACAAGCAGCTTTTTTACGAATTAAATTAAAGCATTTAGATTCAGAAAATAAAAAGCGTAAAAATATAGCTAATATTTATTTTCAGAATATTAGCACAAGCAATATTGTATTACCTCAATGCATCGATTTTAATCAACATGTTTTTCATCTTTTTGTAATAAGAAGTAAAAAGAGAGATGAACTTAAAAAATATTTATATAAAAATCGTGTTGAAACTCTTGTGCATTATCCTATAGCTATTCATAAGCAATTGGCATATAAAGAGTTTAATGATTGTGTATTGCCAATCACTGAACAAATTCAAAATGAAGTTTTGAGTTTACCGTTAAATTCAGCATTAACAAAAAATCAAATTTCTCATATAGTCTCTTTAATAAATATGTTTTAGTGGATTTTAAAAATAAAAATCTTTTTTTAGTAAAGTTATTTTCTGTAAACTCTATTGGGGTAATTTTAAGGTCTCTATTAGGGTTTGTTTCACAAAAACTCGTTGCTGTTTATTTAGGTCCAAATGGAATTGCGTTATTAGGTAACTTAAGAAACGCTCTAAATTTATTTGGTTTTGTATCTACTTTGGGAATAGACCAGGGCGTTTTAAAATATCAATCTGAGTTTGAGGATAAACCTAATGAGTTAAAAAAATTATACGAAAGCTCCTTAGCTTATAGTTTAATTGGGAGTAGTATTATTTTTTTAGTTTTGGTTTTTGGATCAAGCTATTGGAGTAACTATTTGTTTAAAACACCAGAATATAGTTACTTATTTATTATTCTTGCTTTTACCTTGCCTTTTACAGCGATATACAATCTATACTTTGCCATAATTAATGGAAAATCAAATTATAAAAAAGCCACTCTTATTTCGTTTACCGTTTATGCGCTAGTTACATCATTTATTGTAATGTTAGTTATTTGCTGTGATTTAAAAGGTGCTTTACTGGCTCTTGTTTTAACACCAATGACACAAATTATAGCCTTATTGATTTTTGCAAGAAGTGAATTGCATTTGTTTTACGGCTTAAAAATTAAATTGCATAAATTTTTTAAGAATAAGCTTTTCGTATTTATGGTCATGTCTTTTGCAGCGGTCGTTCTCGGTAATGTAGTAGAAATTAAATTAAGAAATCATGTAATTCAGAAACTATCTGTACAGGAAGCAGGCTATTGGACATCCATGTTAAGTCTTTCAAATTATTATTTGTCATTTATGACAGGAGTGTATTCATTATATATATTACCAAAATATGCAAAAATGACTAATTTGAAGGTTTTTAAAAAAGAGCTGGTTAGCATATATAAAATAATAATTCCAATCTTTGCTGTTATGTTTATGGGCATTTATGTATTAAGAGAAATAATTATACAACTTTTATATAGTAAAGAATTTTTACCCATGCAAAGCTTGTTTAAATGGCAGCTAATAGGAGATTTGGTTAAAATTGTTGCAGCTGTTATAGCCTATCAATTTATTGCTCAAAAACTATGGAAATTATTTATAATAACAGAAGTTATCTCGTACGTGTTGTTTTATGTATTAGGTGTTTATTTTGTTGGTAAATTTGGAGTTGAAGGTGTCGTATTAGCTCATTTTTTAAGATATGTTGTATATTTAATTATCATACTATTTTTAGTTCAGCACATTTTTATAAATCAAAAAATTCTTGATGAAAACAAACATACATAGTTTAAAAATTCTTGATATTCCAAAGATTAGCGACCCTAGAGGTAATCTTGCAGTTATAGAAAAGGATGTTATACCTTTTAAAATGCAAAGAGTATATTATTTGTTTGATGTACCAAGTGGATCACATAGAGGAGGACATGCCCATAAAGCGCTAAGTCAGTTTTTAATTGCTCTAAGTGGAAGTTTTGATGTTATTGTAAAAGATGGAATCGAGGTAAATAGAATTACACTTAACAATCCTTCAAAAGGATTATTAATTACACCAGGTATTTGGCGCGAATTAGAGAATTTTTCTTCAGGTGCAGTCTGTTTGGTTGTAGCATCTGATGTTTATAAAGAAGCAGACTATATAGAAGATTATCATGCGTATGTTAAATACAACACGCTTTAAAAAATAGAAACTAGCTTTCTGAAAACTTTATTTTGGCTAGCCCAGTAATGAATATAGTCTTTTATGCTTTTTGATTTTATTTTTGAGAAAATTTCTTTTCCTAAATTTTTGTTTTGAAAATAACCGGCATAAAAAAGGAGTTGATTGTAATGAGTTTTATTAAAGTTTTCGATCAAGCTAGTATCAAAATTATATTTTTCGGAAAAATATTCAAATAGATTTTTCATTTGATTAGCTAAAAAATATTGTTTTTCAAATACTTTTTCATGAGAAAAAGATTTATCATGAACTCTATAAACAACAAGTGATTCGTTAATTCGTTCAAAATCAGTATTCATAACCATATCTACCAAAATAGGATAGTCTTCAATAGTTATTTTCATGTTTAAATATGCGTTGAAATCCACATATTTTGTGAGGTATTCACTTCTGTAACAATGTCCAATTGGCGCAATTTTCCCTAATAACAGAGCCTCTTTATAGGTGTATTTAGAACGGTTAATTATAGGTTCGTTTTTAAAAGGGATGGTTCTACTAGTATTTTCATAAAAGCTGTCAAAACCAGAATCTACAAAACCTAATTTCGAATCATTATTAAGTACATTCACCATTTTTTGCAAAGCATGGTTGGTTTTTAGCATATCATCACCAGCAATATCAAAAATAAAAGTACCACTACATCTATCCAAAGTAGCTTTAAAGTTTTTAAGAATTCCTTGTTGTATGTCATTTTTATGAATCTTAAAAAGATCTGAATGTGTTGCAGCGTAATTATTTATAATACTCAAGGTATTGTCAGTCGAGCAGTCGTCGCCAACAACAATTTCATATTCAAAATCTACTTTTTGTTTTAAAATAGATTGAAGTGTGTCTTCAATGTGTTGCTCGTTATTGTAAGTAATAAGGTGTACAGATAACAAAGTCATGTAATGATGGGAATATGGTATAAATTTAGAATAAAGAAAAATAGAATTAATGAATAAATCAATTATTTTTGAAGAAACTTAGATTATAATAATGAGTCAGATAAAAATTGCTTTAGTTGGATTTCATTTACATGGAGGAGGAACGGCAAGGGTAATGGCTAACCTGTCTAATTTTTTTAATGAAAAAGGTATTGATGTTCATAATATAATTATACATGATGAAGTTGGTTATGATTACTCAGGGACGTTATATAATTTAGGAAAGTTAAAAAGTAAATCAAACACTATTTTAAATAAGTTAAAGCGATTCATATATTTTCGAAAGTATATGAAAAAGCATCAATTTGATTTTATAATTGATTTCAGATTTAGAAAAAGAATAATTCAAGAGTATTTAATTTCTAGATTTATTTATAATAGAGAAAAAACTATCTATACTATTCATAGCTCTCAATTAGAAATTTATTTACCTAAATCAAAATTTTGGACTCATGTAATTTATGGGAAAGCACATAAGGTTTTAGCAATTACTAAGGCAATGCAGGAATTAGTTGAGATAAAATATCCCATGCTTGATAATATTTCTATGATTTACAACCCAATTATAGAAAGGAGTATCGCGATTAAAAAAGAACACCCAATTGAATTAAATTTTGAATATTATATAGCAGTAGGGCATTTTGATACAAATCAAAAACAATTTGATAAACTTATTGAAGCCTATTCTAAATCAATACTTCCTGGAAAACAGGTTCATCTTGTTATTTTAGGACAAGGGAAAAAGAAATTAGAATTAGAGAATTTAGCAAAAAAAACAGGTGTAACAAATGAAGTTCATTTTCTTGGATTTCAAGAAAATCCATATAAGTATATGAAAAATGCTAAAGCTTTTGTGTTGAGCAGTTGGCATGAAGGACATCCTATGGTATTAATAGAAGCCCTTTGTTGCGACACACCGGTAGTCGCTTTTGATTGTCCTACTGGACCTAGAGAAGTTGTCTTCCATGGAGAAAATGGGTTGTTAATTGAAGACCAAAATATGGAAGCATTAACCATGGGGTTAAATACTATGTTACTAGATGAAGCTCTATATAAGAAGTGTAAAGATAATGCGTTAAAAAGTACACTGAAATTTTCAATAGAAGTCATTGGGAATCAATGGCTAGATTTAATGAATATTAAAACCTAATTTGTTGCCAAAGCTACTCTATATTACTACTAATTTACAAGGCTCTGGAGGTGTATCAAGAATACTTTCAGTTAAATTGAATTATTTAATTGAAACCTATGGCTATATAATTCATGTAATAGCCACCAATAATAAATCTGATACTTTTTTTTATGATTTCAATGACAAAATCGTCTTTCATAAAATTGATATTAAAAATTTTGGATTTAGACATCTATTGAAGTATAAGATGTTGTTTCAAGAAATAGTTTATGAAATAAATCCGGATATAATTATTAATTGTGATAATGGTTTTAAAGGAACTTTACTGCCATATTTAATAAATACTAAAGCGGTATTAATTTATGAAAGGCATGGAAGCCGACAAATTAATAATTTTACCCTTGTAGAAAGCTTAAAAAAGAAATTTGCTAATTTAATTTTAGATAGAAGCCTTTATAAGTATAAAGCTTTTATTGTTTTGAATGATGAAGATGGAAAAGACTGGATAGCAGATAATATTGTTGTTATTTCTAATCCTCTTTGGTTTAAGCCGCCACAAATGCAAAATAAATCACAAAATAAAGTAGCTATAGCAATTGGCAGGCATTCCATCGAAAAGCAGTTTGATGTTTTAATAAAAATATGGAAAAATGTTATTATTCAATATCCAGATTGGACGCTTGAAATTTATGGTGAAACAGATGGTAGTAGGACTATTGAAAAGCTAGTTAAGGAACTAAATATGGAAAATCATGTTGAGCTTCACCCCCCAATAAAAAATATTGAACAGGTTTATAGTAATGCGTCAATACTTTTAAATACATCATCATCTGAAGCTTTTGGTTTGGTTATCATAGAAGCGATGGCTTTTGGTTTGCCTGTCATTGCTTTCGATAATGCATCTGGACCAAAAACTATAATAGAAAACGAAAGAAATGGTATGCTCATTAAAGATAATGATAGTCAAGCTTATGCAAATAAAATAAAAGAGTTGATTAAGAATGATACTTTAAGAAAAGCCATAGGAGAGAATGCTAAGGATAGTGTTAAAAAGTTCAATTTAGTTGGTATAATGAAACAATGGCATGAGTTGTTTCAATCATTGAACTAGTTACTTTGATTTTTATTAATGTCAATGTAACACATATATAAGATCTTATAATACTGTAATAATAGGATTTTTGGATTTTTAGATAATAAATTCTTTATTATTAGGACGTTAAAAACTTTGTAGAGCCCGAAGAAAATATAGTTTAAACCGGTTTTTTTTGAAAAAATAAAGGCTTTAAGTAAATCATTTTCATGTTCTTTTATATCGTTTTTGTTGTAAAGATTGAGAAGTGTTCTTACTCCAAACTCTACTTTTTCTTTATATTTAATACTACTCTCAAGCCCTAAATGATAAACACTATTATCTATATGTAATACAGGTATATTATTAAGTTTTAATTGAGGACCAAAAAAAATATCCATTCCATAAGAATTTCCAATACTATCTAAAGCAAATTTGATGTAAACATCTTTTTTAATTAGCATATTAGCTGCCGATGTAATTTTATATGGTGTTTTGTTTCTTTTTTCAGCACTGACAGATTCATAAATTACACCATATTTCCATCTTAACAAACTTTTTAAATCAGGAGGATTGTTTTCATAAATAATACCTCCAAAGACAACTTCATAATTATGTTTAATTGCATTTATATAATTTGAAATGTAAAAGCTATCTTTTAATCTCATATCTGCATCAATTAATAAAACCCAATTATATTTTGCCTTATTAACTAATAATTGCCTTGTAATTGCAATGCCATTATTTTTATCGGAAAGATTGTAATTAGTGAATTTTAATTTATTGGTAGAATTATTAATTGAGAGGATATCATCAGAAGATTTATCATCTAGTGCAATAATTTCAAAGTCAATGTGAGCCGTAATAACTTGATTATAGAGTTCAGAAACTAAAGAAGTTATATCGTAATTATATACCGGTATTAAAATTGAAACCATAATTAGCTTTTTCTCTGCACCACCTCAAAAACCTGATTATCGTCACACTTTAAGGTTTTACTCGGGTATTTTAATAACAAAGCATAATCGTGCGTTGCCATTAAAATAGTGTTTCCGTTTTTATTGATTTCTTGTAAAACCTCCATAACTTCTATGCTGGTTTGTGGGTCTAAGTTACCTGTAGGCTCATCGGCAAGAATAAGTTCTGGGTTGTTTAATAAAGCTCTGGCAATAGCAACGCGTTGTTGTTCACCACCAGAAAGCTCATGTGGATACTTAAACCCTTTTGTTTTCATATCTACTTTACTTAAAACTTCTTCAACGCGGTTATTCATCTCAGTTTTATCTTTCCAACCGGTTGCTCTTAAAACAAATAATAAATTCTCGTTAATAGTACTATCAGATAGTAGTTTAAAATCTTGAAAAACAACTCCTAATTTTCGTCTTAAAAAAGGAATGTCGTTTTCTTTTAAGGTTTTTAAATTGAAATCCACAATATGTCCTTCGCCTTCTGTTAAGGGTAAGTCGCCATAAAGTGTTTTCATAAAACTACTTTTTCCAGTTCCTGTTTTTCCAATTAAATATACAAAATCTCCTTTGTTTATTTCTACGTTAACTTTTGAAAGCACAAGACTATCACCTTGATATATAGAAACATCTTTTAACTGTAAAATAGCATTTGACATAATTGGGTTTACTTATTTTTATAACGTTGTAAATGTATTATTTAAAAATTAAAAGTCGAAAGCTTAAAGCAAAAAGTTTCTACATTTAAAAAGAGAAATTTTAATAGAACAAGCAGTTGTCTACATACTGATATTGGTCTTTTTTAACTTTTAATAAATCGGTTTATAATTATAGCACGATTGTTGCGTTATAAGATTTAGATTAAATTATCTTTGATTTTAAATTAAAAAAACGAATCGTTAATGACTATAAAAAACAGTGTTTCCCTTTTGGTGGCAATAAGTTTTAGTTTTCAAATATGGGCACAACAATCTGCCACTTACACCAGCAATTTAGTAGAATATCAAAAAGCCTTAACGCTTTATAATAACCAGCAATATTTAGCGGCACAGTCG
>Ga0102814_10002283_pt1 | contig 13068 bp, 11 predicted proteins | sample ColrivemetaGS741_FD_79112 | JGI IMG/M metagenome (GOLD analysis project Ga0102814, IMG submission 79112) | Estuarine microbial communities from the Columbia River estuary - Flood tide ETM metaG S.741 | ecosystem: Environmental > Aquatic > Marine > Intertidal zone > Estuary | place: USA... | reverse complement strand
GCCGAGATGAAACACGGGCCAATTGCACTTATTGACGAGAACATGCCGGTTGTTGTGATTGCGCCTAAAAACGGCCAATACGAAAAGATTGTAAGTAACATTCAAGAAGTAAAAGCGCGCAGCGGCAAAGTAGTTGCCATTGTTAGTGAAGGTGATATTGACATTAAAGGCATGGCTGATTTCACCATTGAAGTGCCCGATACGTTGGAGGCATTCACGCCACTTTTAACAACAATTCCGCTGCAATTATTGAGTTACCACATAGCAATTTTAAGAGGATGTAACGTGGACCAACCACGAAATTTGGCAAAGTCTGTTACCGTGGAGTAGTTCCAAAGGTACAGTCTTATAAAACGAACACGGGCCGCATTTGCGGCCCGTGTTCGTTTTAGATTTTTCCGTTGCTTTTACCAAGCAAATTACAAAGCCGATAAAGCAATCTCGCACCAACATTTTCGTCCCACTCATTATCACTTGGGCCTACTTCGTTTAAATCAAAGCCTATTAGTTTTCTTCTGCTGGCGATAACATTTTCAACCAAAAACAAAACTTGTTCTGTTTCAAAACCACCGGCAACGGGTGTTCCAGTATTCGGACAAAGCTTTGGGTCGAGGCCATCGATATCAAAACTCAAAAAAACATTTTGGGGCAATTCATCAACAATTTCTCCAACTTGATCCTTCCACGTTTTGCCGCGAAATTGGTCATGTTTTAAATCCCTATCAAAAAAAGTTTTAACGCGTTTCCCTTCGGCATTCATCACATCAACTTCTTCTTGGCAATAATCTCGAATGCCAACTTGAACCAATTTCTCTACCTGTGGAATTTTTAAGGCATTGTACATAACACTTGCATGACTGTACTCAAAATCTTCGTAAGCAATGCGCAAATCGGCATGAGCATCTATTTGAAGAATTCCAAAGCTTGCATATTTACTTGCAAGGGCTTGCAAATAACCAAGTGGTGTGCTATGGTCTCCGCCTAAAAGTGCAACAATTTTTCCTTGATTGAGGTAATGCAAGGTTTCGTTTTTAACCAATTCAACCATCGCTAAACATGCCTTATTTATTTCTGGTAGCGGTGATGCATCGGTAGATTTGCCGTTTTCAAAAGATTCCAAATAAGCTTCTGCCTGGGCGCGAAATTGCCCGCTTTTTCGATTCAATTCAGCATTTATTGGCGCCATCCAAATGCCCAGTTTCCATGCATCTTTTATATACGGGTCAAATAAATCTACCTGAAGCGATGCTTTTTTTATCGCTGCCGGAGCTGCTGCCGTTCCAGCTGTGTAGCTTACTGTCACCTCCCATGGCACAGGCAAAACAATCACTTCTGCTTGATTTTCGTCAAAGGGTAACCCAAATATCGAATCGTTCGAAGCAGGTCCGTTTATGTCAAATCTGTTTATTATTTCTTCTTTCGTCATCTTTTTATAATTTATTGGCTTATGGCGATGTTTAATTTTTGCATGCCTTTTTCGCCTTTAGGAGTAAACCACTCTGCAAGTAAAATATATAGGCCTGTTGCGTTCATTTGCCCGTTGTCGTCCGTGCCATTCCAGCTAATTTCACCATGCTTTTCGGCCAAAATATTGTTTGCAATAGTAGCAATTCGAACACCATTCAAACCAAATATTGTAAGTGATAATGCGCTTTCTTCCGGCAAATTGTAGGTGATTAGTAGGACGTCATTGAGCCCGTCATTATTTGGCGAAAGGGTGTTTGTATTTATTGTGATGCTTTTATTATTTACAGCCGTGCCCGTAAATTGGGAATTTAATTTTCCAGGGCTGGCGTAATTTACAATGCTTGCCGCGCTGTGCCAAGAGTCTTGCAAATTACTCGAGAGGCTAGGATGTATTCGTTCGAGCGAAACGCCTTCGGGATTTGAAACAAGCGGATGGTGCCAATCGCCTGAATAGTGAACGCGCTCAAATACATTGAAGGCAACATCTGTAAGTGCAACATGGCCTTCGGCATCTGGCATACTTGGAAAAGCAGAAATTGTTTTGAAGTTCTTTGGCAAGGAGCAAGCATAAAATCTACATACGGCTTCAACGTTTGTACTTAAAACAAGCATCGATTTTGGTAGAAAGAGTTCGTTTTCATTGCTGATTGTATATACGGATTTAACCGTGCCATCATCTTCTAAATTTGCCAGTTGCAAATCTTGGAGCAAAAAGGTTTTATTGGAAATATTCCAAAGTTCAATAAAATCAGCGCTGCCTTCTCTTGGATTAAAAAGCAACTCGTTCAGCACAATATTTGCATCGCCAACTTGACTCGGAGAAGCAAAAATCAAGGTATCGGCTATAAACTGTCCATCGCAACCATTGCTTTCTAGAATGAATATGCTGCTGTTTTGTTGGGAGATTGGGTTTCTAAATTTGACAAGAATTTGTTCAGGTTGTGGTGCGAAAAACAACACCGAGTCTAAAAGTAAAGTACTAGAAATTATAGGTAAATTTTCAGGAGAGAGGGCGTGATTAAAACGTACTATCAAGCTGAATTCGTCAATCCAAATTGCCGACTTAAAATAGGTGTTTGAGGCTTGGTATTTTTCCTCTGGCTGGTTTTCTTTCGCAGGGGTGCCGCCAATTTTGGAGCTACTTGCACGCCAGTTGCTCGTCTCAGAACAAGCTAGTTCTGTCGTGATTTGCTCCAAGCTCCAACCACCGTTTGCCTTAGCTGTACCATTAAAGAGTCCATTATTGTAGCTAAAAGCATCAATAACATCGTTAAACTGATCAAGCAAAACAAGTTGTTCGCCATCGTTTTTTAGCCAGCTCGTTCCCGCGTTAATTTTTGCAACGTTAAGCGAATCATATTCTGAAGATGCTGCATTTATCAAAAGTGCAAAACCATGTGCCGAAATTGAAAACGGAGGAAGAGAAATTGTGTCGCCATCGTTTACCAACTTCCAGTTTTCGAGCATCAAGTCCAAAGCGCTGTTGTTTTTTAACTCAACATATTCAACATCAGGTAAAGCAACAACAGGTGTTGGATCGGCCAAAATTTCATTAATCACAATTGCGCGATAGACTGGCCAATAAGGCCTAAATGATAAAATTGTATCTTTTATTTCGTTGCCAGCAGGGTCGGAAACTTCTTCTATTTTTAAGGTAAATGATTGCCCGTTTGAGAAAGAGTTTTGGCATTTTATAATGACCGCTGCAGGATTTTTTGAAGTCCACTGAACAGTTGAAATACTATTCGCTGGAGCATTAAGCAAATAATTTGCGTTGTTGGCCGCGGAGGATGAATCGAGTTCCTCAGAAAACGTGAGCGCTATTTCGTCTTTTCCTAAAATTTTGCTGGACGTTATTGTTGGACTTTTGCTGTCAACCAAGGTTTGTCCATTTACCAAAATGTCATCCACGAAAAACTTGGTAGAACGCGTGCTTGTGTAAACACAATTCAAGCCGAAATAGGTGCTTTTTGTGAGAAGTGAATCTACGCCAGAGGCCACAGGATAAAAATTGTTTCCTCCTAAAGAGTCGATAGAGATTTGCCAATTGTACTGCGCGTCTCGGTTTACTTTAACCCGAATGTTGACTTGGCTCTTGTTTAAAAGGCCATCGGCACTTGCTGCAACAACCGTGTTTTGCAGCCCTAGCCTTCTGTAAAGCCAAATTTTATCGTTGGCGCTTCCGCCAAATTGAAGGTAATAACCGTTGAGTTGTTGGATTGGATTGGTGGAAGAACTCATCAAAAACACTTGGGCAAAGTTGCTACTCGATGGGTTGAAATCGAGTTTTATCCAAAATTCCCAACTTGCATTTATTGCTGCCGTACTTGCAGTAAACAGAGATGAAGTTGCTGTTACTGGAGGCGCAGAGAGCTGCAGTTGCTTTTGCCCATTCACAATAAAATCATTCGTAAAGCCAAACCATTGCGGGTTTGATGTAAAATTGGAATCATTAAAAGCGTCCATCCAACTTGTTTGCGCTTGAACAGTGGTTGAGAAAAGTGTGAAAATAAAAACGCTTAAAAACTTGAGGTAATTACGCATAGGTGATTGGAGTACTTTTGCCCACCTAAAGTAAGTAAAAATTGATATGATAAAGGTTGCAGTTGTTGGTGCCACGGGCATGGTTGGAAGTGTAATGTTGGAATTATTGGCCAAGCGCAATTTTCCTGTTTCGGAATTAATTCCTGTGGCTTCAGAAAAATCTGCTGGACAGGAAATTGAGTTTAAAGGAAAAAAATACAAGGTTGTTACGCCAGAAGTTGCGGTTGCAATGAAGCCTAACGTTGCGTTATTCTCTGCCGGAGGCCAAACATCTTTAGAATGGGCGCCAAAGTTTGCTGCTGCAGGTTGTAAGGTAATCGACAATTCATCGGCTTGGCGAATGGAGCCAAACATCAAACTTGTGGTGCCGGAAGTAAATGGTCATGCCTTGGAAAAAACGGACATGATTATCGCCAATCCAAACTGCTCAACCATACAGCTTGTGATGGTTTTGAATCCGTTGAATAAAGCGTACGATATAAATCGCGTTGTGGTTTCTACCTACCAAAGTATTACAGGCACAGGCGTTAAAGCTGTAACTCAGCTTGAAAATGAACGTCAGGGTATTGCTGGCGAAATGGCTTACAAATACCAAATAGACAAAAACTGCATTCCTCATTGTGATGATTTTTTAGACAATGGCTACACCAAAGAAGAGATGAAACTTACACACGAAACCAAGAAAATACTTGGCGATGATTCTGTAAAAGTTGTGGCCACGGCCGTGCGTGTACCTGTGGTTGGTGGTCACTCAGAAAGTGTCAACATCAGCTTTAAAAAACCGTTTAGCGTGGCAGAAGTAAAAACACTGCTGAGCAAGACTGAAGGAGTGACTTTGAAGGATAATGTTGAATTGAATATTTACCCAATGCCTCGTTTTGCACACAGTTTAGACGATGTGTTTGTAGGGCGCATCCGCGAAGATTTTACGCAAGAAAACACGTTAAACATGTGGATTGTGGCCGATAATTTGCGCAAAGGAGCAGCAACAAATGCCCTGCAAATAGCGGAATTACTTTTACAAAAAGGGTGGCTTTGAACGAAACCGTACCAAATGTGTTATAGCATGTAAAGGCTTTAAATGAAAAAGATAGTATTGTTAACTGCATTTTTGGGCATGTTTTTCACATCCTGTAATGCACAGCAAAAAGACAAAACCAAAGCAATGGAAACAAATAAAGAAACAGCGAACAAAGAAGGGTTAGAAACCGCAATTTTTGCAAGTGGTTGCTTTTGGGGCACAGAATACTATTTGCAAAAAGCAGACGGAGTAGTTTCTACTACGGTTGGTTATACTGGCGGACAGTTGGAAAACCCAACTTACGAGCAAGTATGTTCAAAAAAGACCGGGCATTACGAAGCTGTTGAGGTGGTTTTTGATCCAAAAGTTATTTCCTATGATGCGCTAGCAAGATTGTTTTTTGAAACGCACGACCCAGAACAGTCCAATGGACAAGGTCCAGATATTGGACCTCAGTACCGCAGTGCCATTTTTTATCAGAATGAAGGTCAAAAAGCAACCGCAAATAAGTTGATAGCCATACTTAATGCAAAAGGGTATAACGTGGCTACAGTGGTTTTGCCAGCATCAACTTTTTGGCCAGCGGAGTTGTATCATCAAGATTATTACGACCACAAGGGTAGTACGCCTTATTGCCACAGTTACAAGGCAAAGTTTTAAAACAAGAAGGGCCGCATTTGCGGCCCTTCTTGTTTTAATGTACATCATATCTAACGGTACACGACTTGAACTCGGGTTTCATAAACACTTTGGGCAGAGTACATTTTTACAATGTAGGTCATGTCGAAGAAAAAGTAATCTTTAAAGTGAAGTTCTTGCAAATCGGCATATGTGCCAGAGGCACTGTGTACCATAACTCCGTCAGAATCAAAAACAACAAGACCAACTTCTTCGTTTAATTCGAATGGTGCATCCAGTTGAAGATTTGTGAAATTTCCAGTTAGAAAATCAACATGCATAGAGCTTACTTCTTTTAATTTAAGCGCAGGAATTTCATCAACTTCCATCATGTTTTCCAATTCGGTGGTTTCTTCAATCTCTTGCCACGCAGAATCGCTTAAAATAGTAAGGTTTGTGTTTGTTGCCTGTACTTGTGTTGCTAGCATGGTGATTGCAATTGCAACTGCTGTTAGTGAGGTTCTTAAATTTTTCATCTGTTTTTGTTTTTAGTGTTAATTACGAGACAAATGTATATAAAAATTACAGTACTATGCAAAACATAGTACCAAATAAAAGATGGTAGCGTCTAAAGAATGGTACTATTAAAAATTAAAAGTGGCTTCAATGGCTTTTAGAGCATCTTTTAGTATGAATACAAGCAAGTGTTAAAATTTGTTAAAGGAAACTAAGAGCGTTTAGTTGGCTAAATAATGTGTAGATGTCTTGATGAAAAGCAAAAAAAAGCCCGACCATTTGGCCGGGCTTTAGTGTGAGTTTTATGTTGATTACCGATATACTACTTGCACCTTTGCTTCATACACTTCACTTTCGCTGTAAACTTTTACAACGTAGGTCATATCGAAGTTATAGTAGTCAATAAAATGCAGGTTCTTTAGATCACGGTAAATGCCTGCTGCGCTGTGAACCATTTCGCCTTGCGCGTCAAAAACGGCAATGGCAACTTGGTCATTGTCATTGTAAGGTGCTGCCAATACCAGATTGGTAAAACTTCCTGGTTTAAAATCGATGCTAAGCGTATTAGCTTTTTCAAGATTTATGGAAGGAAGCGATTCGATTTCTACTAGATTTTCTAGTTCGGCATTTTCTTCAATTTCTTGCCAAGCAGAATCGCTTAGTTCAATTGTTGAATTGCCATTGGCAAAAATTTGGGCTGTGGGTAGTGCAAGAGCTAGAACGATAGCGGCTACACTTTTGATTGAATTTTTCATGTTTTTGTGTGTTTAATTATATGACGCTCAAAATTCTAAAAACGTTACACCACAAGTCGTTAAAGTGTTGTTAAGGCAATTTGGTTTTGCGTTAACAAATCAGAAGAGTTGTCATTAAAGCCCGTAAAAAGCTAAATTCTGTTAATTTTTAGGAAATACTTTTTTCTGAAAAAGAAGCAAAAGCCCAACACCAAAAGAAATAGAAGTGTCGGCAATATTAAATATTGGGCGAAAGAATATAAAGTAGTCACCACCCCAAAAAGGAACCCATTCTGGCAAAAAGCCATTAAAAAGCGGAAAGTAAAGCATGTCAACTACTTTACCTTGTAAAAAGGGAGCATAACCTCCATCCACAGACATAAACTCAGCTACTCGGCCAAGTGAATCAGTGTAGAGCAATCCGTAAAATGCACTGTCTATAATATTGCCAATAGCGCCAGCTAGAATTAAAGAAACAGCTGTTATTGCGATTCCAGCTGCTTTGATTTGGATGAGCGACCGAAGCCAAAAGATCAATGCACCAATAGCAATCAATCTAAAAATGCTCAGTGCCAATTTGCCCCAAGTTCCTCCTAACTCTAGCCCAAAGGCCATGCCTGGATTTTCTGTAAAGTGAATGTAAAACCAATTTGTAATTTGAAAGTCTTGCCCTAGATACATATGAGATTTTACCCAAATTTTTAAAACTTGGTCGGCAAGCAACACAATAAAAATCAGAAAGAGAGATTTTCTCAATTTTGCTTCAATTTCGCTTCCATGCTAAGGGTTGCATGTGGCACAAGGCGGAGCCTGTTTTGTTCAATAAGCTTTCCAGTAACGCGGCAAATGCCGTAGGTTTTGTTTTCAATGCGTAAAAGGGCAGCCCTTAAATCTCGTAAAAATTTTTCTTGACGCGCGGCCAATTGTGCGTTTGCTTCTTTACTCATGGTCTCAGAACCTTCCTCAAAACTCTTAAATATCGGAGAAGTATCGTTAGTACCATTACCTTCGTCATTGGCAAATTGCTCGCGTAAAACGTGCAAATCAGCCTCGGCTTTGGTAATCTTAGATTGAATTATTTCTTTGAATCCAGCCAACTCTTCGTCTGAATAGCGTAATTTATTTTCTTCTGCCATAACTCTTCATTTTTCAGAACAGTCGCGAATATAATTCATTTTACATTCCGACAATGGATAAAAAAATCATATGCAAAAAACCCATGTATGGAGGACTTTATCGCTGATTTCAGCTAGGTTACAACAGGTTATTTGGCTACTTTGGTATGGAAGTTGAATGCTTGTTTGCACAACTAAATATTTACTAAAATGAAAGCTGCATATTCAATATTTCTTGTTTGCATCGCCTTGTCGTTTATTCAGGCAAAAGAAATTCCGGTGGCTTCGGAAATTGATGCTGTAACAGTTTTTACCCAAGGGGCACAACTTTTCCGGAAAGCCGATATCTCGCTTGAAAAAGGTGAGCATCTTCTCATCTTCGAAAATCTAACAACCACATTCGATCCGGCCTCGATTCGGGTTGGTGGCACAGGTAGTTTGACCATTCTATCTGTAAGCTCGCGTACCAATTATGCAGCACCTCCAAAGCAAAGCGAGCAGATTTTGGCATTTCAAAATCAAATTGAAACTGTAACGGGGGAGATAGAGAATCTTCAAGCACTGAATAGCGTCTATACAGAAGAGGAAGACCTTTTATTGAAAAACAAACAGCTTGCTGGCACGCAAACGGGCTTGGATGTTAATCAATTAAAACTAGCCGCAGATTATTTGCGCACCAGATTAACAGAAGTAAAGACCAAGCGCTTGGGAGTAAACAGAGACATTCGAAAAAAGCAAGATGAGTTAAATGCCTTGCGAAATCAACTTAGTCAATTGAGTGGTGCACGAGGAAAAACAACTGGCGAAATTGTGGTTAAAGTAGCTGTTGACAAAACTACCAAAGCACATTTTGAAATTACATACCTGGTGCATGCTGCCAGTTGGACGCCATACTACGATTTGCGAATGAATGGAATTGACAAAGCTATTTCGCTTGAGTACAAAGCCAAAGTTCAGCAGCAAACCGGTGTAGAGTGGAAAGATGTCCAGTTGACATTGTCCGGAGGAAACCCAAGTCAAAACGGGATGCTCTCAACCCTCACACCGTGGTACATAGACTTTGCGCGAAATGATGTAAACATACGTGGTGGCCGTGGAGCAACAGAATCTTATTATATAGATGGGGCGCAAATGGACGAAGAGCTTGCTGAAGTTCAAATAAGCAATGAAAATTATGCTGCGAAACCGGCAAAAATGAAAACAACGCAAAGTGTTGTGCAAGAACAATTGCTAAACGTGTCTTACCAAATTTCAATTCCCTACTCTATTTCTAGTTCTTCATTGGCCCAAGACGTAGCAATTAGAACGGTTGATGTGCCTGCTACCTACGAGTACAGAGCAAATGTAAAACGAGATGAAACAGCGTTTTTGGTGGCTAAAATGTACAATTGGCAAGAATATAGTTTGCTAAACGGCAACGCAAAGCTGTTTAATGAGGGCACCTACATTGGTGAAGTATTTTTAGATGTTGCCAATACAGCAGATACCTTATTGCTTTCGCTTGGAAGAGACGATAAAATTGTGATTAAGCGAGAACGCGAGTTAGACATGAACGGCACTCAGTTTTTAGGGGCCAACAAAAAATACACGCGTTATTGGAAAACAAGTATCAGAAACAATAAAAAGCAGAGCATTCGATTGGTGCTCACAGATCAAATTCCTGTTTCTAGACAAAAAGACATCAGCGTAAAATTAGAAGATGCTGGTGGCGGAGTGTTTCAAGAGCAATCTGGCTACCTTGTTTGGCAACTACAAATAGCACCAAGCGAATCAAAAGAACTACGATTTGGATATTCGGTTAAACATCCTAAAGATCAGAATGTAACATTCAATGATTAAACAAAGGCCTCTGCAATTTGCAGAGGCTTTTTTCTTTTCTTATTCAAGTAGAATTTGGAGTAAGTTGCGCCTCAAATATTATTTAAGTGAAAGTTGGCCAGAAAGCATTTCGTTGGTTTTTAGTAATAAGTTTAATTGTTCTTGTTATTGAAACCATTATTGATACACAAAATAATGGCGATTTTATTGGCTACCTAAATGCGGGAAATCTTGTTTTAAGTGGTGAGAATATTTATCTCGATTTCCTGAATACATGGCCACCGTTTTTTAGTATTGTTAGTGTGCCGTTGGCACTATTAGATTCGGCTTCTCCAACCGTGGTTCGAAGTGTTTGGCTATTAGGAAATTTGGCGGCACTGTTTGCAACGATGAAAATGTGCACCGAACTTTTCGTACAAAAGAAGTTGCTTTTGCCCTTCAAAAAGCCACAGAACGATTCACAAATTGCGTTTCAAAACCCTGTTATTTTCATCCCTTTTGTAATAATGCTGCGTTTGTTTTTGGAGCATAGTAGCCATCTGCAAATAAACTTATACATGATGGCGATGGCGGTTGCCAGCGTTTATTTCTACTATAAAAACAAGCCAGTTTTGGCGGCTCTTTTTCTTGGCTTTAGCATTGCTATTAAGGTTTATACTGTAATTCTACTCTTGTATTTCATCTATAAAAGGGCGTATAAAATCAGCGCAATTACTGTTGGATGGATTGTGTTTTTTACTTCAATCACTTTTCTTGTTTTCGGATTTGAAACTTCGTTGACTTACCACCAATATTGGTTCTTCACGGCCAGCGTGCAGCAAACTGCAGCCCACCACATGAACCAAAGTTTGTTTGCTTTAGTTGAGCGACTTTTTGTGTTTTCTAACACAGGGATGGATTTGCACAACAACATCTTTGCACTGCCTTTGCCCCAAGTAAAAAGAGCTTTCTACCTGGTGCTTGTATTTGTAAGTCTTGTGCCGATGTACATGTTTAGGAAAAAGCTTCGAGCAGATAAGCTAACAAAGGGCCAAATAATAGAATGGGCCATTATATTTTGTGCAATCCCTGTTTTATCTCCCGTGGCGTGGAAGTACTATTTTGTGTTTTTATGGCTTCCTTTTTTTGTGCTTTACTTATTTGTTTATAGTAAAAACCAACTCGAAAAAGGAACGGCCAGAGCATGGGTTAGAGGCCTTTATTATAGCTCAATTATTTGTTTGGTGTTAAGCAGTGAGCTGTTTGTTGGGGTTTATTTTTCTGATGTTTTAGAGCTTTATGGCATTATTACAATTGGCGCTCTTTGCTTGTTTGTGGCACTTTTTATTCTCTACAAGGATTCAAATCCTCAAGATTTAGAACATGTGATTGATGAAACTTATACAGACAAGTTATAACAGGAAATAAAAAAGCCTTGAAGTGTATTTCTTCAAGGCTTTTTTAATGCTTTATTGAGCAGTTAGTTTTTTATGAAACGCTTATTAATAGAACGACTGCCATCATTCAATTCTAAAATATAGATGCCAGCTGGCAAACTAGAGGTGTTTAGATTAATATCTTGAACGCCCGCATCTAAATTTCGCTGCTCGCTAATAACAAGTCTTCCAGCAACATCAACAACACTAATGTTGAGGCTTGAACTCGAATTCATAACAAATTCGGTATGTAAAACATCATGTACCGGATTCGGGAAAATGCGAATACCATTGGCTAATGTTTCTTCATCAATTCCTACTTGGGTTACTGTGTATGGGTTAGATTGACTTGTACAACCATTTATAAAAGTGAGTTGTACGGAATAATCTCCGGTAAACCAAGGAATAAAAATAGTATCAGTGGCGCCTGCAATGGGATTGCCTTGCCCATCTAACCATTGGTAGGTATATGAAGTTGAAATTGGGCTCGCCTTTAAAACCAAACTGTTGTAGGTAACGGTCGGTTTTGGAGGACCGTTATCAACCGAAATATTGTTTAGTGCTTTGTTGTAGCATCCATTTGCCCCTTGAATGGTGTAAGTGATAATATGTCCGCCAATACCCGCAACTTGAGGGTAGAAAACACCATTGCTAACACCTGTGCCGCTGTAGGTACCACCAGCAGGCGAACCACCTGTAAGTGTTATTGGATCGCTACCAATACACATGGTTGGGAAGCCAGTAAGTGACACAGTTGGCAGGGGTAAAATATTTACGTTAACGCTGTTTGAAACAACCGAGTCGTTGGTAACACAGCTCAGTGATGGGCGCATAACACAAGAAAACACATCACCATTCATTGCATCGTTAATTTTTAAAACAGGACCAGCTGTTGATGCCTCGAACACATTATTTCTGTACCAAATGTATGAAGCACTACTTCCGCTATTTGCCGTAGTGGCAGTTAGTGTAAGTGTATCCTCGGCACAAAGTGAGGCGTTGGCTGCGGCTATAGAAATGGTTGGAACCAACGCTTGATCTATTGCAACAAATGCCGTTTGAACAATGGTATCTGCTCCGGCAGCATTGCTCGCAATGAGCGTTACTGTATAATTTCCGCCTGTGGCATAGGTAACTTGCGGGTTTGGCTGATTAGAAGTTGAAGGTGATGCACCAGGCATTGACCAGTTCCAGCTTGTCGGATTGTTTGTAGAAACATCAAAGTATGCAAAGTTGCCAATCGTACAACCAGCAGTATCGCCAATAAAATTAGCAATTGGTTTAACATTTGGCGTACCGTTGATATTGATATTGTCCAAATACAGGTTGTTACCAAAGGCATTCTTTCCTTGAAATTTAATTCTTACCTCATCGTTGCCGGCATAGGTATTTAGGTTGATAGTTTTGCATGACGCATTGCTGCCGCTACCACACCAGTTTGACGCACTGCTTGGCACAAATACATTGGTATTGTTAGAGCCAGTAACCCAACTATTTGGAGTAGCAGCATCTTCGCCATAACTCTGTAATAAGGTCCATGTGCTGCCGCAGTCGGTACTTATGTACACCTTCAAACTGTCGCTTTTGGCAGCGTTGTATTTAACATAGGCAGGGTCAAAAGACTACGTAATGTTGTTAAAACCAACAAAAGATAATGGTGGAGAAATTAATCCGTCTGTTTGCCCAATGGCACTGTAATTAAAGAAGTCCATCGTGATGGCTTGATTTCCTGGTTGGGTCCCTCCAATCATGGCTGCTTCCCAAGTTTTACCGTTGTCGGGATTTTCAATTTCCCAATGTTCAACAAAACTTGCATTTTC
>Ga0102814_10002270_pt1 | contig 13107 bp, 15 predicted proteins | sample ColrivemetaGS741_FD_79112 | JGI IMG/M metagenome (GOLD analysis project Ga0102814, IMG submission 79112) | Estuarine microbial communities from the Columbia River estuary - Flood tide ETM metaG S.741 | ecosystem: Environmental > Aquatic > Marine > Intertidal zone > Estuary | place: USA... | reverse complement strand
ATCATGTTTTTTTGCGGCCAAGCATGCATTACCGCCTTGAGCAATGTTGCTAGTGGAATCGCAAAAAACACACCCCAAAACCCCCATACCCCCCCGAAAACCAATACAGCCACTATAATGGCGACCGGATGCAGGTTGACAGCCTCTGAAAAAAGCAGCGGCACCAGTACGTTACCGTCCAACGCCTGGATAATACCGTATGCGGCCATAAGGTAGAAAAACTCGTTGGTCCAGCCCCATTGGAAAAAGGCAATCAAGGCAACAGGTAGCGTCACCAATGCCGCACCGATATAGGGGATGACCACCGACAACCCCACCATCAACGCCAGCAGCGCAGCATAATTCAGATCAAGCACGATGAAAGAAACATAGGAGACGGCACCCACCACAATAATTTCTACCACCTTGCCACGAACATAGTTAGCGATTTGAAGATCCATCTCACTACCTACCTGTGACAAAATCCTACGTTTCTCTGGCAGAAAAGCGGTCCACCAGCGCGTAATCAGCCCGCCATCCTTCATAAAGAAAAACACTAGAATAGGCACCAAGACGATATAGATTAAGACCTGGACCAGATTGGCAATAGACGACATCGATGATGACACCACCAACTGGCCCAGCTTGCCAATTTCAGCACCTGCCTGCTCAGTCAAGGCAGAGATGTGGTGTGCAGAGATCAGATCTGGATACTGTTCAGGCAGCAGCATCAGTAAAGACTGGCCCTGTTTTACCATTCGGGGTAATTCATTTAACAAGCTAGCCAGCTGACGCCAGGCGTTGGGTATCACGATGAGCAACAGCGCCATAAAGGCACTAATAAAGGCAATGAAGACCAGAGTCACCGCCCAATTATGAGACATACCGATATTTTTACACTTCTGAACCAAGCCCTGCATCAAAAAAGCGATTATCAGACCAGCGAAAACCGGAGCCAGCATTGAGCCCAGTGTCAGGATGATAACAAGAGAAGCAGCCAGAAACACGAATAACAACAGTGCTTCTTCATCGCTAAAGTAACGATCTATCCAGCTATTAACGACCTTAAACATGAAGCGTAAAACCCCTGCTAACCATTGAGTTATGGCGACTCTGACTTCTCAGGAGACGAGAACCTATTCACCCGCCTTACAAATCAGATAGGTATATCGGCCATTCTGTTCTCCAGAATACAGCAACCTATCGCCCGACTGGTCGGTAAATGCTTTAAAATCTCGCACAGAACCAGCATCCGTGGCGACCACCTCCAGCACCTCACCCGGCTGGAGCTTATTTAACGCCTGCTTGGCCTTTAGCAATGGCAACGGGCAGCTCAGCCCACAAGCATCCAATCGTTGGCTAATCGGATAATCGGTCTCGATTTCAACTGACATTTGGCAACTCCAGAGGGTATATTAGCCATTGATGTAGGTGCAAAAAAAGTAATCACTCCCAATACAAATGACAATATACCAGATGCTCCTGAGGGGTCACTATAAACAACCAAGCTATTGGATTTAAAAGGATGACCAACTCAATTTGGGGCTACGCCAAGGCGTTACTGCTGAGCACCCTGATCGGAGGCTTCGCCTATGCTAACCCACTGCCCATTCTAGGTGACAGCAGCTCCGGCATAGTGTCTCTGGACGATGAACACCGACTCGGCAATGCCTGGGTCAGAACGCTGCGCGCCCAAGCCCCGCTGCTAGACGATCCTCTGACCTACAGTTTCATTAAAGATCTACTTCAGCGACTGTCTGTCTATAGCAACTTACAGGATCGTCGCCTGAGTCTGGTCGTCATCAATAATAACAGCCTCAACGCTTTTGCCGTTCCAGGCGGCATCATCGGTGTTAACAGTGGCCTATTTTTATTTTCCGCAACAGAAAGTGAATTTGCATCGGTACTGGCACACGAGCTCTCTCACCTGAGCCAGCGCCATTACGCCCAACGACTCGCAGAAGAGCAGAAAAGCCTTCCTCTGCAACTGGCGACCACTCTGGCTGGTATTTTATTAATGGCTAACAGTGATAGTCAGGCAGGCATGGCAACTATCATGGGAGGCCAGGCGGCGGCCGCTGAACGCAGCTTGGCATTTAGCCGTAGTAATGAACAAGAAGCGGACCGAGTGGGTATGCAAGTTCTGGTTGATACTGGGTATGATCCCACTGCGATGCCAAAGATGTTTTCCCAGCTACAGCGCTCAAGCGCAAACTTGGGCAGAAAACCTCCTGAATTTTTACTCACCCACCCGGTCACCGAATCACGTATTGCTGACGCCTTAAATCGCTCGTCACAGCTGCCTAAAAATGGAACGGTTAACAGTCTGGTTTACCGAATCATCAGAACCCGCGTTCAGGTCTTAGCATTAAACAACGACGCGGCGGCATACCTTAAATTCCAGGATGCGGTGAGCACCGATCCCAGCGAAGAAAATCGTTACGGATTAGCATTTAGCGCATTACGCAGTCACAATCTGCCCCAAGCACAACAGCAAATTGGGATCCTGCTTGAGCACGACCCCAACCGTTTGAGCTATCGCCTTCTGCAATCCGAATTTTGGCTGGCTGCTGGCGAGCCTGAGCGCGCCAGCAAACAACTGGAACAACTACTGGAGCTATACCCCAACAACCACCCTATCAGCATGTTACTAGCAAAAACCTACCATCAGCTAGGGGCGCACAAACAAGTGGTGAGCTTACTACTTCGCCACAGCAGGGCTTACCCCAACGATTTGCAGCTCTGGTATCAACTAGCCGAGGCGAGCGGCCTGAGTAATGATATTAAGGGCGTGCACTTGGCGCGAGCCGAATATTTCTTACTGATTGGTTCGGTGGTGAAAGCCAAGGAGCATCTGGAGCGAGCTCTCAAGCAACCGACCCTTAGCGATCATGAGCGGGTATTGGTTCAGCAACGCCTCAAAGACACGGAAGAGATCCGCAAAAGCTTAAGCTTGTAGGCCTGATAAAAAAGCCGATAGACATAACAGCTATCGGCCATCCAGGTTCTCATTAGACAATCATTATCTGAGTGCTACTTTGTCGCCTGTAGCCGAGCCGAAAAATCCAGCATCCGCTGCAGTGGCAATAAAGCCAGCTCTCTCAATTGAGGATCCACCTCGATCACTTGATCACCGTTTTCCAGCACCGCAGCCAAATTTTCAAGCTCATTCATTGCCATCCAAGGGCAATGTGCACAGCTGCGGCAAGTGGCACCACTGCCTGCAGTCGGCGCTTCGATGAAGTTTTTCCCCGGAGCTGCTTGGCGCATCTTGTAGAAGATACCGCGATCCGTAGCCACGATAAAATCAGGATTGGGCAGCGTCTGAGCAGCTTTTATTAGCTGACTGGTGGATCCCACGCAATCTGCCAACGCGACTAAGGCTGCTGGGGATTCAGGATGTACCAAAATGGCAGCATCCGGATACACATGCTTGAGACTGCTCAGCCCTTGAGCCTTGAACTCTTCATGGACGATACAGGACCCGTCCCACATCAACATCTCAGCGCCAGTCTGACTCTGAATATAACTGCCAAGGTGCTTATCTGGTGCCCAAATAATTTTTTCGCCCTGATCAACCAAGTGCTCAACGATCTCAAGCGCACAACTGGACGTCACCACCCAGTCAGCCCGCGCTTTAACCTCAGCCTAAGTATTAGCATACACCACCACTTTATGGTCGGGATGCGCGTCGCAAAAAGCGGAAAACTCTTCTATAGGACAGCCGATGTCCAACGAGCAGGTGGCCTCCAAAGTCGGCATTAGGACCCGTTTTTCTGGATTTAATATCTTGGCGGTCTCGCCCATAAAACGAACGCCAGCCACCACCAACGTGGAAGCCGAATGCTGATTGCCAAACCGTGCCATTTCTAAGGAGTCAGCTACGCACCCCCCTGTTTCCTCGGCAAGCTCTTGCAGCAATGAATCCGTATAATAGTGAGCAACCAGACAGGCATCCTGCTCTTTCAGTAAACGCTTGATCCGGTTTTTATAGCCTAAAACCTGGTCAACACTCAGATCTGCGTGCTTGTAACTCAGTGCCAGATGCTCCTGCACCAATACTCGCTCTGCAATTTGTTGGTCTGTCAGCATATTAATCTTCATTCATTATCAGTAACAAAAAGACAGGATAGCTATCTACTGATAGCGGGTAGGATCAGCAACTGCAGCTTCCGCAAAGCCCTGAGCCCTTAATCGACAGCTATCACAGACGCCACAAGCACGCCCTTGGGAATCCGCCTGATAGCAAGATACCGTCAGACTATAATCCAAACCTGCGGCAACCCCCTGCTGGATAATCTGTGCTTTGGTTAGATAAATCAGCGGAGTTTCAATGCGAATAGGCTTGCCTTCAAGCGCTGCCTTGGTCGCCACATTAGCCATCGCCTGAAACGCCTCTATAAACGCAGGTCGACAATCCGGGTAGCCAGAATAATCCACGGCATTTACCCCGATAAAGATTGCCTCAGCCTCAAGCACTTCAGCCCAGCCTAGCGCCATCGACAGAAATAGGGTGTTGCGCGCTGGCACGTAGGTAACAGGGACACCTTGGTGGAGCTGGTCAGGCACGTCAATACTGTGATCCGTTAATGCTGAGCCGCCAATATCGCCCAGATCAAAACGTATGGTCTTATGTTCGATAACACCAAGCTGATGAGCAATCGCTTCGGCAGCCTGCAATTCAGCAAGGGCACGTTGACCATAATTAAAACTCAGCGCATAACACTGATAACCCGCTTGGCGAGCCAAGACTAGAGCCGTTGCCGAATCCAGGCCTCCAGATAACAGCACGACAGCTTTTTTTGCAGAAAAAGACATGAATTACTCGGTATCAATCAGTAACAGAGAACTTTTTAGAAGAAGCCCAAACATCTTTAGACAACTTAACGATTTCGCTTAAGAAAGTCCTGCGCCATGCTGGCAGATGGCTGATTAGGGAACAGTTCAATAACCTTCACCATACTGGCCTTGGCTTTATCGAGTTGCCCTAATTCTTGGTAGATCAGACCCAACTTGTAGTAAGCATCCGCCGCCTTGGGGTGCGTAGGATATTGCGTTAGCAACTGCTGGTATGACAACTCTGCTTTTTGCTGATCAGGCGTAGGCTTAGCGCGATGGACCTCTGCTGTCCAGTACAGCACATTAGCCGTTAGCGAACTATCAGGGTATTGCTGCAAAAAACTTTCGAAAGAGAGAAGGGCCTGATCAAAATTGCGCTCGCGCACCAAGGAAAAAGCATCCTTATAAGCTTGAGCGTCAGAAATACTTGGCGAAGCAGGAACAACGGCAGCTGCACGATCGGCAGGAATCGAAGCAGAGGATAACTGAGAAGAGGGTAGCGCAGTGGGCAGCACAGAAGTAGGAACCACTGGCCCAGCAACAGGGCGCTGGCTTAATAAACCGAGGCGACGATCAAGGTCACGGTAACGATCCCGCTGATCGACCTGCATGCGTTGCAACTGATGCTGCTGCTCCTCAACTTGACCTCGCAGGAAGCGAACCTCTTCTTGCAGCTGATCTAGCATCATAAAAAGCTCTGCATTTCCGGAAACAGCGACTTGCGGCACTGGAGCAACAGAGGGTATCTCCACAGCACGGGAAGCATCACTCACCGCTACCGCACTAAGAGAAGGTGCTACAGCTGAGACTGACTGAGCACTCTGTGACTGGTCCGTACGATCAATCACAGGAATACCGCCTGCAGCAAATGCCACAGGCGTACAGAAACTCAGCAACCAAACTGCTTTTGAAACTTTCAATCTAGTCATGGATTAGTGACTGTATTTGAGCTCAACCCGACGATTCTGGCTCCACGAGCCTTCATCATGACCCATCATTGCAGGACGCTCTTCGCCATAACTTACAACTTCAATCTGGTTGCTGCCAGCACCTTGAACAGTCAGAAAACGACTCACCGCTTTAGCACGACGCTCACCTAGAGCCATGTTGTACTCACGAGTTCCGCGCTCATCGGCATGACCTTCAAGCACTAAACGGGTATCAGGATGAGAAGCCAGATACTTAGCATGAGCACTCAAGTCTTCAAAGGCATCGGCGTGAATGACCGTTTTATCGAAATCAAAATAGAAAACAGTCTTAAGCTTAGCAACAGCAGCCTTAGCCATCTCTTCATCAGACATAACAACCGTCTTCACAGTAGGCTCTTTAGCCACTGGAATTGGCTTGGCCACTTCGACTACGGGCTCCTGCACAACCGGTGCAGTATCGACGCTATCTGTCGAGGTGCTGGTCGAGCTACAACCGCTCATCCAAACGACGGTAGTGGCTACTGCAACTACTTTGCTGAAATTTCTAACGCGCATTATAAGCTCCTAAAAATAAACAAGATTAATATGGACTAAGTTACTGCTTCAATCGATTCATTGCAAGTAAGGCGACCACGAGGGCTCTCGGACATTACCTTGCTTAGAGGGGAGCCTAAATTTGACTTGCCCATCTAAGGATACAGCCGCCAAAACTTCTTTTGAATCAATCTGCGTAGCGTAGATCACTATACTACCATTGGGCGCAATGCTTGGGGACTCATCCAGAGCGGTTTCAGTCAAAATATCCAAACGTCCGGTTTTAAGATCCTGAACCGCGATATGAAACACCCCATTATTCCTATGCACCATCACCAGGTGACGACCATCATGGGTCAAATGGGCTTTGGCATTATAGTCACCTTCAAACGTTAGACGCTCTACCCAGCCGGATGACAACTCTTTTTGATAGATTTGCGGCGGACCACCACGATCTGAAGTGAATAAAATCGACTTCCCATCGACAGACCAGGTGGGTTCGGTATCAATACCGTAATGCTGAGTGATACGAGTTAATTTTCGATTCGATAGCTCTAGGGTATAAATTTCAGGGTTACCGTCTTTTGACAGAGTCAACGCCAACTTTTTACCATCAGGCGACCATGAGGGGGCACCATTAAGACCACTAAAACCCGTAACTTTCTCGCGAGCACCGGTCTGTAAATTTTGAATGTAAATTGCCGGCCGCCCAGTTTCAAAGGAGACATAAGCGAGATTATTCCCATCACGTGACCATGAGGGTGACAAAACAGGCTGCTTGGACTGAAGAATAGTCCGCGAATTAGCACCATCAGCATCGGCGAGAACCAGCTGATAACGATAATCATCTTGGCTGAGTCTCTCGGCACTCACATAAACAATCTGAGTGGCAAAAGCACCCGGTATTCCAGTTAACTTTTCATAAATCGCATCAGCAATACGATGTGCCATTTTTCGTAACTGCGTGGCACTGCCAGAAATACTTTCTGCTAATATCCGCTGTTCTTTAATCACATCAAACAACTCGTACTGAATTTTATAGCGACTACCCGCTTCAGGCATCACTTTGCCCACCAACAGATACTCCTGCGAAGCCAAACGCCAGTCACGGTAATAAACCTCACTGGGCTGCGTTGGAAAACTCAGCATACTATTGCGCGGCATCAACGCAAACAGACCGCTTCGGTAGAGATCCGAGGCGACAATTTCAGCCACATCTTCAGGTAAAGACTGCGCCTGCTGCCACCCAAAAGGCACTACCGCAACGGGTACCGGGCGATCCACACCTTGGGTAATTTCAATCGTCAACTCGGCCCGAGCCAACGTCGACAGCAACACCAAAAACAACAACCCTAAACGTAGTATCAATTTTTAACCCTCACTATTGCCACCGCCTAACAGCCGAATCCAACGTTACTATCGACGCAGGTCTTCCGGTCGAAACTTCAATGATATCTGGCGCAGATAACGATCGAACACCACGGGATCGATCACTTGTAACTCGGGAAATCTCTCGGCCTTCAGCACCGCATTAACAGCACTACGATCAAATGCCTCATCTCCGCTGGGATCCGTTACGTACGCATCATCTACTTCACCGGTAGGTAATAGGTGGATGCGCACACCAACCACCATGCCATTTCTCGCCGATGGTGGGCGACGCCACTGTGACTGTACTCTCGAGATAATGACCGCTTCCGCCGAAGCCACTAGCTGCTCAGCTTTAGCTGCCCATGCCTGTTCAGCCTTCGCCTGAGCTTCTAAGCGCAGGATTTCCAACTGCTCAGCCTTCTCACGAGCCTGGCGATCCTTCTCGGCCTGCTCTGCCTTGCGTTGGGCATCCGCCTGACGCTTCTGTTCCGCTTTCTTAAGCTGATCCTGCTTTTTAGCCGCGGCTAGCGCATCCGCTGCCGCTTTGTCTTTAGCGGCTTGTTTTAACTTAGCATCAGCGGCCAACTGTTCCGCTTTCTTCTTCGCAGCAGTTTTATCGGCCAACTCCTGCTTGGCTTTTTTATCAGCCTCAGCTTTGCGTTCCGCGACCTTTTGCGCCTCGGCTTTAGCTTTGGCAGCAGCGGCCTTCTTCTCTTGCGCTCTAGCCTTGGCGGCAGCCTGCTTCTTAGCCTCAGCCTGCTTGATCGCATCGGCTTGACGCTGCGCGTCTTCTTTAGCCTGATTCTGACTGCGCAAGTCTACCAATTCAGCTTTAATATGCTGAGGAACGATGCGATGCGGCTCACTAGTACTGTCAAACCAAGTAGATGCGGTGATTACTACCAGCCCACCATGCAGCAGCAGCGCCAATATAACAGGGAGGATGTAACTCTTAGGACCGGAATACATAATTACTCGGTCACCAGTCCTACGCTGGGAGCACCGGCACCCTGTAACGCGGCCATCAACTCCACCACCTTGTCGTAGCTCACCTTTCGATCACCACGCACCAAAATCATCTTCTTTGGATTGCTACTGAGAATTTTACCCACTCGATCAACCACCACAGACATCTCAATAGGCTTTAGTGGATCACCGCCTACATCAACATAATATTGTCCCTTCGCGTCGACAGACACGATCAGCGGCTCCTGATCCCGGCTATCTACAGGCTCTGCGCCCACTCGCGGCAATTCTACATCCACGCCCTGGGTCAACATCGGCGCAGTGATCATAAACACAATCAGCAACACCATCACTACGTCGATGTAGGGGACGACGTTGATCTCCGCATTGAGTTTGCGCTTGGGTTTGGCGGTGCGAATCATTCCTTAGCCCTCAATTCGAACCATGTACGCGGCGATGCAGGATACTGGAAAATTCCTCAGCAAATGTCGCATAGCTGTTCATCAAGATTTCGACTTGAGATGAATAACGGTTATAAGCAATAACCGCAGGTATAGCGGCAAACAGCCCCATCGCGGTAGCGATCAACGCTTCGGAGATACCAGGAGCTACACTGGCCAATGTTGCCTGATGCATATTGGCCAGTCCGCGGAACGAATTCATAATCCCCCAAACCGTTCCGAACAAACCTATATAGGGACTGGTTGAGCCCACGGTAGCCAAAAAGGGCAGATGGGCATCCAGTTTCTCCTCTTCACGAGACAAAGCAACACGCATCGCACGCTGAACGCCCTCCATCACCGCATCAGGATCCGCATCGGATTGCTGCCGCAGCCGGGTAAACTCTTTGATTCCGGAGCGGAATATATTTTCCAATGCGCTATTAGGGTTGGGATTGCTATTCACATCACGAAACAACGCACTCAGATCGATACCCGACCAAAATTTTTCTTCAAATTGGCGCAAGGTACGGCGAGAGGCGGACAGATAACTGCGGCGCTGAAAAATCATCACCCAAGAGACGACCGACGCTAACAATAAAATCACCATCACCAACTGCACAACGAGACTGGCGTTCAGTACCAGACTCCACATCGACATTTTTTCGACCACCAAACGTTCTCCTTAATGGCTTATTTGCCCTAGTGTTGAAACTTAGCTCTGGACCCGGTAACGGGCCAGCTGCTGACTTAATAGCGCGGGAATAGCGATAGGTTTTAGTCGCTCTGCAGCAACTGCGGCCACTCTAACCTCGGCAGAACAAAGCAAAGTGTTATCACCAGCCCGTAACACCTGCTGATCAAAAACCAAACTTACTGCAGACTGGCCTTTGATTACGGTTTGAATAATAAGTTCATCATCCAGCCGAGCAGGATGGCGATAACGAGCGTTCAAACTGTGTACGACAAACAACAACCCTTGCTGCTGCAACTCGTGTTGCTGAAAACCCAACGATCGTAACAGTTCCGTACGAGCGCGTTCCATAAACTTAAGGTAATTGACGTAGTAGACGATACCACCCAGATCGGTATCCTCGATATAGACCCGAAACAGGCACTGATGCACCACAGAATCAGTCATGTTCACCCCGATGCAGGGACTCCATGCCGAAGTGCTGATAGGCAAGTTTGGTCAGCACGCGGCCTCGCGACGTGCGCATGATATAGCCCTGCTGAATAAGAAAGGGCTCTAGCACATCCTCTATCGTGTCCCGCTCTTCACTGATCGACGCAGATAAGCTATCGATACCTACTGGACCACCATCAAACTTTTCAATCATTGCTAACAGCAGGCGTCGATCCATATGATCGAAACCATGACTATCAACATTAAGCATATTCAACGCCAAGTCAGCTATGTCACCCGTAATATGACCATCGGCCTTAACTTCGGCATAATCACGAGTTCGCCGCAACAGTCGGTTCGCAATCCTCGGCGTTCCCCGCGAGCGTTGAGCAATCTCACGAGCACCTCGCTCATCGATACCGATCCCCACCAACCCTGCTGAACGGGTCACGATACTGACCAGATCTTCCACACTGTAAAACTCCAAGCGCTGGACGATGCCAAAGCGGTCGCGTAGCGGCGAGGTCAACAATCCAGCCCTGGTAGTAGCTCCTACTAGGGTAAAGGGTGGAAGATCGAGCTTTAATGAGCGCGCAGCAGGGCCCTCACCAATCATAATATCGAGCTGGTAATCCTCCATCGCCGGGTAAAGCACCTCCTCGACCGCAGGATTTAAGCGATGGATCTCATCGATAAACAGCACATCCCCTGGTTCTAGATTGGTCAGCATCGCTGCTAAATCACCCGCTTTTTCCATCACAGGACCGGAGGTCGACTTCATCGACACCCCCATTTCGTTGGCGATAATGTGTGCCAGTGTGGTTTTGCCCAAACCAGGCGGACCAAAAATCAGCGTGTGGTCGAGCGGTTCGCCACGATTACGCGCAGCAGGAATAAATATTTCCATCTGCTCTCGTACCGCTGGCTGGCCAACATACTCGGCTAAGGCGCGGGGGCGAATCGCACGATCCTGCACCTCTTCGGTTCGAGAGCGGGGTTGAGGGGCGATAAACCGATCGGTTTCAATCATGGGGATCTCAAATAGGAAGCAGCAAAACTCATGGTGGCGAATGGTAGTCTATCGCGGCGTCAAACCATACTCTTCAGAGACTGGCGAATAAGCTCTTCGACACTGGCCGAACCGAGCAACTTTCGCGCCTGCGCAACAGCCTTAGTGGCTTGGACAGGTTTATAACCCAAAGAGATCAGCGCACTTTCTGCTTCCTGGTGCGCGCTATTGGCCCCCGCTGCGGGTCCCTCTTCCTGCAATGCAAAGCGACTATCCACTGGCAGCCAATCACGCATTTTATCGCGCATTTCTACAATCAAGCGCTCAGCGGTTTTTTTACCCACACCAGGAATTTTAACCAAAGCCCCAGTATCATCTTGGTTAACGCAGCGGGCAAAATCATCCGCACCTATACCAGAAAGGATGGCAATTCCCATTTTGGGCCCCACTCCGTTAACCCGAATCAGGGTTCGAAACAGTGCCCGCTCCCCTTGAGTGGCAAAACCAAACAGCAGTTGCGCATCTTCACGCACCACAAAGTGGGTGTACAGCTCTACTGACTGGCCCAGCGCAGGAAGACGAAAGATGGTGCTCAGCGGCGCTTCAACTTCGTAGCCCACACCCTGCACATCAATCATCAACTGCGGGGGCTGCTTTTCTACCAGCACACCTTTCAACCTACCGATCATCAGCAGTTCTCTCAGCAAACATTTTAAGTTAATCGGGCGCGGGGGCTCGCAGCGGCATAGCGCACCTGACCTTGGCGGGTATAGGCATGACATAGTGCTATCGCCAAAGCATCGGCTGCATCCGCTTGCGGCAATCCCGGTAGTTTAAGAATAGAACTCACCATATGCTGTACCTGAGCCTTCTCTGCTGACCCCCTACCAACCACTGCCAGCTTCACCGCGCGAGCCGCATATTCCGACACAGACAAGCCCTGCGTCGCACCTGCGACGATAGCGGCCCCGCGGGCTTGGCCTAGCTTCAATGCCGAATCAGCATTCTTGGCCATAAACACTTGTTCGATAGCCATCTCCTGCGGCAGATATTGGGTTATGACTTCGACCACCCCTTCATAGATCTGCTGTAACCGATCGGGCAAGTGATCGCCTTTAATCCGGATACAGCCACTCACCACGTATTCTGGCTGCATCCCAACCCAATTAATCACACCAAAGCCTGTGATCCGCGAGCCGGGATCTATGCCTAGTATTAAACTCATTGTGACACTCAGTCAGCCAGACAACTAAAACGGGGGTGATTCTAACAAAAAGGGAGCCCTTAGGCTCCCTGATGCTTATCACTTAATACCAATCAATGCTTAACAACACTCCTTGGCAGATCAGCGATCAACCTGAGCGGTTGATTTCAAATGCCGAACTAAAGAAGCGTAGTCAGACTGGCCATTACGATTTCCCAGATAACCGGACATTGCCCTAATCGTTTGTGGATCTGGCGCAGCGCCAGGATGCACAGCGCTTAACCCCATGATGACAGCACTGCCATCGGACAGTTTAGCCACCGTCCAACTCAACTGTCCCGCGGCAGGCTTGGGCATTTTGAACAACGCTTGAACCTGAAGCGGATCAAGCACAGACTCAGAACGCGAAACGGCTTGCTGCTGCCAAGCTGCCGAGTCAAGCTGATCGACACTCAGAGTCTTAGCCTCTGCCAACAAGTTCTGCGCCTGCTCCTGCACCCGCTGCTCTGCCTGCTCCTGCTTGAGCTTAGCAACAATCTGCTCGCGAACCTCGGACAACGCCTGAGCCGCTGCAGGCTGATGCTGTTTTAGACGAACAACGGCTACCCAATCACGACTCAACTCAATCAGTTCGGAGTTATGACCTTGACGTAACACCTCGTCCGAATAAGCGGCCTTCAGAATTCGCGGATGCGTGCTAAAAGAATCCT
>Ga0102814_10002252_pt1 | contig 13175 bp, 12 predicted proteins | sample ColrivemetaGS741_FD_79112 | JGI IMG/M metagenome (GOLD analysis project Ga0102814, IMG submission 79112) | Estuarine microbial communities from the Columbia River estuary - Flood tide ETM metaG S.741 | ecosystem: Environmental > Aquatic > Marine > Intertidal zone > Estuary | place: USA... | reverse complement strand
TAATGAGAATTTGGGATAGTTTTGTTATATCACCTATAATTTGATTGTTGATAGTTTTGTCTAATGATATGTGAAAATTAACATTATTTTCGTTAATGAACTCATTAAATGTAGTTGAGATATTTGTAATCAGTTCGCTTAAATCAAAGCTTATTTTTTCTATTTGAATTTTATCAGATTCTAGCCTGTTAATTTCAAGTATATCATTAATAAAATTTAGTAAATAATTTCCGGAAAATTCTAAAGATTTAAGATATTCCAATTGATTTTTTTTTGGGTTTTCTTGTAAAAGCAAGTAAGTTATCCCATTAATGGCGTTTAATGGTGTTCGTAATTCATGACTAACAGTAGCTAAAAATTCAGAACGTGTTTTTGAGGCTAATTCAGCTTTGTTTTTTTCTTTAATAAGTTCTTTATTTTTTTCTTTTAATAATTTATTGGTGTTAATTCTAATTTTATTGTTTTTATATAATGATAAGCTCAATAAAGATAAAATGGAAATTAATGCGATACTTAAAATACTGATTAGTTTTGAAAAACGTAACGTTTTTTGTTGGTTTTTCTTTTCATTGTCTAATTGCTCAATGGTTTCTAGTTGTTTATCAAACTGAATTTTATTATAGGTGCTTTCATACATATTGCTATTATAATACATACCAATGGAATCTGCAATTTGAATATACTTCTCTCCATAAAATTGAGATTTTTCAAATTGCTTATTGTTTTTATAGGCGCGCATTAACTCTCTTAATATTTTTTGTTGTAACGTACTGTTTTTTGAACCTGAAGAATTAAGGTTATATGCCGTTTCTAGATATTCAATTCCTTTGCTATAGTTTCCTTGTAAAGCTTGAATTTCTCCAAGCATTAAATAAGCTTCTACTTTGGCGTCAATTAGAGTAGAAGATTCAATTTTGTTAATAACTTCTTCAAATAATTGGTTTGCAGCACTAAATTGTTTTTTGTTTTTTTGGATAATTCCTTTTTGCAGGTTAATTAATTGAATAGCATCTAGTAAGTTTAAACTCTCATAAATATCAGATGCTTTCTTAAAGTAAATATCAGATAAATCGTTTTTTTCAATTTCTAAATAGCACTTACCTAAATTATAATAAGCAAATGCTAAATTATAACTAGATTCTTTTTTTGAATAAAAATTAATACTTCGTATTAAATTTTCTATAGCATTGTCAATTTTTTTTACATCAAAATAAATTCTTCCAAGCACTAAATAACAATCACCAAGCTTTTGTTCTAGGTTCTTCTTATTAGCATATGCAATAGCTTTTTCGGTATATATAATAGCTTTATTATATGATTTTTTATCATCTTTATTAAAAACTGCAATTTCTAAATAGTAATCTACACTATCATTTATTTGAGTAGCCTCATTGTAAAGCCGCTGAGCTTTAACAAAGGTAAATGCTAATAAAAAAAAGAAGATATAAAGAGACTTTTTCAAATGAAATAATTTTACTATTCAATTTACTACCAATATTTTGGTATTAAGTATATAATTTATAAAAGTAATAAATTATTTATTTGAAAGCAACTGGATTAAATCAATAATGCGAGAAGAGTAACCAATTTCGTTGTCATACCAACCCACAACTTTTACCATTCTATCGATAACAGAAGTGAGTTGGGCATCAAATAAGCAAGAATTTGTATTTCCAATGATGTCAACAGAAACAATTGGGTCTTCGGTATAAGCTAAAATGCCATGAAGAGAAGTTTCCGAAGCATTTTTAAATGCCGCATTGATTTCTTCAATTGAAACTTGGCGTTTTACGTTAAAAGTAATATCCGTTAAGGAACCATCAGGAACAGGAACGCGAATGCCACAGCCACCAATTTTCCCATCCAATTGAGGGAAAATTTTAGTTAATGCTTTAGCAGCTCCAGTTGTTGTTGGAACAATAGATTGTGCTGCTCCACGAGCTCTTCGTAAATCTTTATGTGGTTGGTCATGCAAACTTTGGTCAGTTGTATACGAATGAACTGTAGTAATGTAAGCTTGTTCAATTTCACACAATTCCTGAATGACTTTAATCATTGGTGCTGCATTGTTTGTAGTACAACTGGCATTGGAAATAATCAGATCTTCCGAATTTATAATGGATTCATTAACACCTAAAACTATCGTTTTAATTCGCTCATCCTCTGGCGGTGCAGATAGAATTACTTTTTTTGCTCCAGTAGTTATGTGTTCGTGAACGGAATCCCAAGTTTTAAATTTTCCCGTTGCTTCGATAACTACATCAATTTGTAACTCTTTCCAATTCAAGTTTTGAATATGCTGCTCTCTGAAATACAAAAACGCTTTTTCATCAACAAAAATATGTACTTCATCCGATTTAATTACATTAGGTAAAACTCCGTGAATGCTATCGTATTTCAGTAAATGTGCCATTGTTTTTGCATCAGCAATATCATTGATGGCAACTACTTCAATGGTAGGATGATTCAAAAGTAATCGGAATAAATTTCTTCCAATTCTCCCAAAACCGTTAATGGCGATTTTTGTTTTCAAGTTTTTGTATTTCTGTGTAATTATAATTTTGCCTAATGCCTAATGCCTAATGCCTAATGCCTAATGCCTAATTTAATGAATATGCTTCTCCGCATGGTAAGAAGAACGCACCAAAGCACCACTTTCCACATGACGGAATCCTAGTTCTTTGCCAATTTTTTCATATTTAGCAAATTGTTCTGGCGTAATAAACTCTTTCACTGGAAGATGTTTTTTACTCGGTTGTAAGTATTGACCAATGGTAACAATATCTACTTTGGCATCGCGTAAATCATGTAACGTTTCAATCACTTCTTCTTCGGTTTCGCCTAAACCAAGCATGATTCCTGATTTGGTTCTTTTGATGCCGTTTTCGTTTAAATAGCGCAAAACTTCCAAACTTTTCTCATACTTCGCTTGAATTCGAACCTCGCGAGTTAAACGTTTTACCGTTTCCATATTGTGCGAAACGACTTCTGGAGCAACCGCAATTATTCGGTCAATATTGGTAGTGTTTCCTTGAAAATCTGGAATTAAAGTCTCTAAAGTTGTAGTAGGATTCATTCGGCGAATGGCTTTTACTGTTTCTGCCCAAATAATAGAACCCATATCTTTTAAATCATCACGATCCACACTAGTAATTACCGCATGTTTGATGTTCATGATTTTGATAGAACGCGCTACTTTTTCAGGTTCATCCCAATCTACAGATTCAGGTCGACCCGTTTTTACACCACAAAAGCCACACGAACGCGTACAAATATTACCCAAAATCATGAAAGTTGCGGTTCCTTCACCCCAACATTCGCCCATATTTGGGCAACTTCCCGAAGTACAAATCGTGTTTAATTTGTATTTATCGACTAAACCTCTTAATTCTGTATATTTTTGTCCTGTTGGCAATTTTACGCGCAACCATTTGGGTTTTGGTTCCCTTGGTGGAAAAACATTTGCATCAACCGTATTCATAATTCAATTTTTTGAAAAGCAAAGATACGATTAGAATTTAGAATTTGGAATTTAGAATTTAGAAAAGTGATTCCGTTAATACAATTTTAGGATTTGTTTTGTTATTTTGAAATTATTCAACAAAATCCAAGTCAATATTATGTGTTTCAGGAACAGTTAATGTAGCGTAAATTCCAATGGCAAATACAACAAAACCAACAATGGCAGCCGCAACAATTACACCGTTTCCGATTTTTAAATAATTAAAACTAATGAGCATAACAGGTAACAATCCTCTAACCATATTTGGAATTGTGGTTGCTGCGGTACTTCTAATGTTGGTTCCAAATTGTTCTGCGCCAACCGTTACAAACATCGCCCAATAGCCAGTTCCCAATCCGAGCCAAGCACAATAAAAGTAATACATGTTTTCTGATTTTGTTCCACCAAATAACATCAGCGCAACACCAATTATAGTAAACAACATCATGTGAAAAATTGCCTTTTTTCGTGATTTTAACGCGTGAGAAATAAAACCACTAGCGAAATCTCCAGCTGAAATTCCAATGTAAGCCCACATAATCGCTTTTCCTGGATTGATGGAATCTATGCCTAATGCAGGCGCAAATTGATTTCCCATAACAGCAAGAATTCCAATGCAAAACCATGTTGGTAAACCTATAGCGATACATTTGATGTATTTAACAAAACGATTCCAATTGTTGAAAAATAGTAAAAAATTGCCTTTTTGTACATCTGATTTTTCCTGAATGTCTTTGTAAATTCCTGATTCTACAACGCCAATTCGTAAAAATAACAATAACAAACCAAGTCCACCACCAACAAAGTATGCAATCGTCCAATCGCCAGCTAATTCAACAGTTAATTGCGCAACAACAGCACCCAATAAACCAAATCCAGCAACTATAGAAGTTCCAATAGCTCTTAATTCTTTGGGTAAAGATTCGGAAACTAATGTGATTCCTGCACCCAATTCACCAGCAAGTCCAATTCCAGCTATAAACCGCAAAGCAGCGTAAATTTCTACAATATGTTCTTTAGGAAAATGAGGTAAAAAACCACAAGCAATATTAGCTAATGAATACACTAAAATGGAGCCAAATAAAACAGAAAGTCTTCCTTTTTTATCTCCAAAAATTCCCCAAATAATACCTCCTAAAAGCAATCCAATCATTTGATAGTTTAGAATAGTCGAACCCGCTACATTAACATCAACGCCTAAATTTTCTAAACTGGGTACACGAACAATTCCGAAAAGTAATAAATCGTAAATATCTACAAAGTAGCCTAGAGCGGCAACAATGACAGGTAAAGAGAATAAATGTTTTAGTTTTTCTTGCGTAGTAAAAGTGTTCATGACCTCATTTGGATTTGGGTCAAATATAAAAATTCTTATTTAGATTTCTTTTTCTCGCTCGAAGTAATTATTTCTGAAAGAAGTTTTTTGGAACGCAACAATTTAATTTTAATATTATTCAACGGTTCTTCCAGAGATTCTGCCATTTCTTGGTAGGTCATTTCTTGAAAGTAACGCATTTGAATCACTTCTTGGTAAGCAGGTTTCAATTGTTTGATGTATTGCAGTAATTGGGCTAAATTTTGTTCGATAATCAATTCGTCCTCTGCTGAATTAGAGTCGTCAACTATGCTGTATGCTTGGTGTTCGTCTTCTTCGGTAATATCAATAAATAGCGAAGTTTTCTTTTTTCGAAGCATATCGATATGCACATTTTTTGCAATGGCTATCAACCAAGTGTTAAAGCCAAATTCTGGATTGTAAGTAGCAATTTTATCAAAGGCTTTTGCAAAGGTTTCAATGACGATATCTTCGGCATCGGTTTCGTTTTCGGTACGTTTGAGCATGAAGCCGTATACTTCGTTCCAAAAAAAATCCAATAAAAACGTAAAGGCAACTTGGTCGCCCAATTTTGCTTTAGAAATGTTTTTTTGAATAATTTCTGATGTTATTTCCAATGTACGGGTTTTGCAAAAATATTGGTAATGAATACGTTCAATTGTGTGAAGATAAGAAAAATTTCAATAATTGGGTACCAATACATGACATCTTTTTCTTTTAGTTTTCCAGCAGCATAGCCTAATGAAATCCAAGTGAACATATATCTAAAAACTACTATTCCGAGAACTACTATCCATTGGTATTGAAAAGCTAAAAGTACAGTAGCTAAAACAAAAAACAAGAATTGAATCATATAGAAAAATCCCAATTGAAAACGGTCAAACCCTTTGTAATGCTTAGCCGTAGCAACATGTCGCCTTTTTTGATTGAACCAAGTTTTGTATGTTTTTTTCGGTTTTGAATAGGTGAAACTTTCTGGCGTAAAACAAATGGTAGTATTTGCTCTACTGGCTGCTTGGTTAACAAACAAGTCATCATCGCCTGAACGAATTTTCATGTGATCCATAAATCCTCTCACTCGAAAAAAATCTTCTTTTTTGTAAGCCAAATTACGACCAACCCCCATATAAGGTTTGCCAATTTTAGCCCAAGCAAAATATTGAGTCGCTGTCAAAAGAGTTTCAAAACGAATGATTTTATTCAAAAACGAATTTTTAATTTTCTCATAAGCACCATAACCTAAAACGATGGTTTTTTTCATGTTGAAATTAGCACTCATGTTGCTTATCCAATGTTTTGATGTTGGATAACAATCGGCATCGGTAAAGAGTAAGTATTCGTATTTTGCGGCTTTAATTCCTAAAGTTAATGCGTATTTTTTATTGCCCCAAAAAGCTTCGTTATTATCTGCTTTTACCAATTTTACATTGGCATATTGCTTTTCAAATGCTTCGAATAAATCGCGAGTTTCATCGCTTGAAGCATCGTCAATTAAGACCAATTCGAATGTTGGATACTCTTGTTCTAATAAAAGTGGAACAAATTTCTTGATGTTTTCAGCTTCGTTTTTGGCGCATACTATAACTGAAATAGGAATGTTTTTTTTAGGAAGAGCCTCTGTTTTAGTGAAACTAAATTTGCCAAAAATAAAAATGTAATATATCAGTTGAAATACTACAACAGCAACTAATCCAAGGAGTAGAATATCAAAAATCATACGGATTTATTGGCGATTAAGAGTGAGAAGGTTCGTTACAATCTTTAAATTGATCAGGTGTTTTTCCGCAAAAGCCACAAGCTTCACCATCTTTATTCAAAAACGGACTTTGACTAGCGCAAGTTCCTGAAAATTTCCCGTCTTTTTTCAGCCAAATTTTGATTGCAATTCCTGCTACAGCAATCGCTAAAAGTCCCATGGTAAGTATCGCTAGTTTCATCTCTTTAGAATTAAAGTACAAATTTACAAAAGAAAATTCAAATCAAGTTCAAATTCAAGTTCAAATTCAAAAATTAGTCACAGTCGCAGTCGCAATTTTCACTTTAGTAGCGCAATGTTGTTCAAAGTTTTTCACAAAGTTCCTCAATGTATTAAAACTTGCGTCTTAGCGGCTTTGTGAGCCACTATTTCGCTTCGCTTAAATAAAAACCTATTTCATAGGAGATTCCTAGTAAACTCGGAAAGACAAAATCAAGTCTATTCTCTAACTTCTAATTTCTATCTTCTAAAACCATCACCCAACTTCCGTCATCAAATAATATTCACTTCCGCTTCAATAGCAATTCCAAATTTTTCCAAAACTGTTTTTTGAATATCTTTTGAAACGGCTTCAATTTCAGCACCAGTTGCATTACCATAATTGACCAAAACTAAAGCTTGGTTTTTATGAATTCCTGCGTCGCCAAAGCGTTTTCCTTTAAATCCTGCTTGTTCGATTAACCAACCTGCTGGCACTTTTACCAATTCTTCTGAAACTTTGTAATGTGGCATTTCAGGATAATTTTGCAAGGCTTTTTCGTAAGCTATTCTTGGAATAATCGGGTTTTTGAAGAAACTTCCGCTGTTTCCTAATTCTTTTGGATCGGGCAATTTACTCTGACGAATAGCAATTACCGCTCGACTCACATCTTGAATGGTGGGATTGCTGATGTTTTTCTGTTGCAGTTCCGCTTCAATTGCTCCGTAAGAAGTTTTTAGTTGATGATTCTTTTTGGTTAGTTGGAACGTAACAGCTGTTATTATGTATTGATCTTTCAGTTCTTTTTTGAAAATACTTTCACGGTATTCAAAAGCACATTCAGCATTAGTGAAAATATGTTTTTCTTGTGTTTTAGTGGCAATTGCTTCGCAACTGACCATAGTGTCTTTAATTTCAACACCATAAGCGCCAATATTTTGAATTGGAGTAGTGCCAACATTCCCTGGAATTAGCGATAAATTTTCCAATCCGCCAAAATTTCTTTCCAAACACCAAAGTACAAATTCATGCCAATTTTCACCAGCTTGAGCAGTAACCCAAACGTAATCATCCATTTCTTTCGTAATAGCAATTCCTTTTAAATTTACATGAACAACCGTTTTTTCAATGTCTTTGGTTAACAACATATTACTACCACCGCCCAAAATGAAAATGTCTTGCTGTTGTTGTAAAACGGTAATTAATTTGTCTTCAGAAGTAACAGAAATAAAAGATTTGGCAGCTGCTGAAATGCCAAAAGTATTGTAGTTTTTTAAAGAAAAATTGGTTTGAATTTCCATCACAGAATATTTTTTTTCAAATGTAGTATTAAAGTGGGAATTATTAAAATGTTTAATTGAATGTCAAGATCAATTTCAAAAATCAAGTTCAAGAAAAAATTCCAATATTTGAAATTCCGAAAATCTGACTTCTATTCTCTAATTTCTATCTTCTCAATTAATCATCACAACGGAAATATCGAATAACTTTGATGTGTTGATTTTATAATATTCTCCGTTCTTTCGGCGTGTGTGTCTGAGATGAAAATTTGTCCAAATACAGCATCATTTACCATAGCGACAATTTTTTGCACACGACTTTCGTCTAATTTGTCAAAAATATCATCAAAAAGTAGAATGGGTAATTCGCCACTTTTTTCTTTAATGAATTCAAATTGTGCTAATTTCAGCGCAATTAAAAACGATTTTTGTTGACCTTGGGAACCAAATTTTTTAATCGGATAACCTTCAATTTCAAAAATCAAATCGTCTTTGTGAATTCCAGCGCTGGTATATTGTAAGATTTTATCTTTTTGAAGTTGTTTGTTCAAAAGGGTTGCAAAATCCTCTTCCAATAATTGTGATTGGTAGTGAAGCGAAACATTCTCAGCTGCATCTGAAATTAAGGTGTAATACTTTTGGAAAATGGGAACAAAATTGGATAAAAATTGCTGTCTTTTTTCGAAAATAAGTGTTCCAAGAGGAATTAATTGTTCATCGTAAATAGCTAAATTGTCTTTATCAAATGTTTGATTAGCAGCAAAATACTTCAAAAGCGCATTACGCTGACTTACTAATTTTTGGTACTGAATCAATTGGTTCAAATACATTTGATCCAGCGAACAAATAACACTGTCAATAAAACTTCTTCTAGTTTCGCTACCTTCAATGATGAGGTCACTATCGGATGGGGAAATTATTACCAATGGAATCAATCCAATGTGTTCCGATAGTTTTTCATACACTTTGTTATTGCGTTTGATTACTTTTTTTTGTCCTCTTTTTAAACTACAAGCAATTTTTTCTTCTTTATCATTTTTATCAAATAAAGAGTCAATTAAAAAAAACTCTTCATCGTGTTTGATATTTTGCGAAGCTAACGGATTAAAATAACTTTTTCCATATGCCAAATGATAAATAGCATCTAAAATATTGGTCTTCCCAGCGCCATTTTTTCCAACAAAACAATTTATTTTGCTATCAAAATCAAACGATTGATTGCTAATGTTCTTGTAGTTGAGTAGTGTTAGATGCTTTAAAATCACTTTTTGGGAATGTTTTTTTGCAAAAGTAGTAGTAAAATAAAAAATAACCGTAAAAAGAACTTTTAATTTTGAATAAAAATTATATTTTTGCACCTCTTAATAAATTTAACATAAATGGCAACATATAACAAAAGAGGTTACAAAAGCCCAAAACCAGAAGTTGAAGATACAATTGGTAATGAATTTGACGAAGTTTTAGAAACAGGCGAAAGCACAACAGAAGATGTTTTTAATACTTTGGATCAAACCGCTTCAAGAACTGAAGAATGGGTAGCTAAAAACCAAAAAGTTATTTTAGGAATTGTTGGAGCTATTGCATTTGCTACAGTAGGTTATTTATTGTATAATAAATTTATTGTAGAGCCAAAAGAACAAGAAGCAATGTCTATTATGTTTCAATCGCAAGAGTTTTTTAATGAAGCTATTTCAAATCCTGCTACTGCTGATTCTTTGTTCAAATTGGCATTAAATGGTGCAGAAGGTAAATTAGGTTTTGTTGGAGTTGCTGATGAGTTTTCAGGAACTAAAACTGGAAATTTAGCTAACTACTACGCTGGAATGTCATTCATGCATTTGAGTGATTTTAAAAATGCTGAAACTCATTTATTGAAATTCAAATCTAGTGATGCCGTAATTGGAGCTACCGCTTTAGGAGCTTTAGGTGACGCTTATTCAGAGTTAAACAAAGTAGATGATGCTATTTCAAATTATAAAAAAGCAGCAGCTAAAGATGATAATATGTATACTTCTCCAAGATTTTTATTCAAAGCGGCTCAATTGGCGTTATTGAACAATAAAAAAGAAGAAGCTAATAAGTTATTTGTAGAGATTAAAGAAAAATACGAAACTTCAAGAGAGGCAGCAAATATTGATGCTTACATCTTGATGACCGAATAATATGGCTACAGAAAATAAAAATTTATCCAATTACGATAAAAACACAATCCCAAACGCGAAAGACTTTCGGTTTGGGATTGTTGTTTCAGAATGGAACGAACAAGTTACTGAAGGATTGTACAACGGCGCTGTTCAAGCGTTGACTGATTGTGGTGCTTTACCAGAAAACATCATTCGTTGGAACGTACCAGGAAGTTTTGAATTGATTTTTGGTGCCAAACAAATGCACGAAAAATTAGAATTGGATTGTGTAATCGTTATTGGTTGTGTAATCAAAGGCGAAACGATGCATTTCGAATTTGTTTGCGAAGGTGTTACGCAAGGAATGAAAGATTTGAACTTAATGTATGATATCCCAACGATTTTCTGCGTCTTAACAGATAACAACATGCAACAATCCATTGATAGAAGTGGCGGCAAACATGGAAACAAAGGTGTTGAAGCAGCTATTGCAGCTATCAAAATGGTAGATTTGAATAGAAAAGGATAATTCAAACTGTTGAAAACTATACCAAAATCCCGATGTTAGTCGGGATTTTTTGTTAACAAATATTTGAGACAAAAACGGGTAAAATTCTGTAAATTTGAAAAAAATAATGAAGTATGCTAAAGTTTGGTAGAGGCTCATTCAAATTGCCAAAAAACAAACGGTTCAATTACACGCCAAGACATTACGATGGAAAAAAAATCGATAATCCCTTTGATTTTGATTCTATCATCAGAAAAGATCGCGAAGCTGTAAGTTATAACGATATGCGAGCGCATTGGGGTGAAGCACGTCAAAGTAGCCGTCATAGAGGAAACCGTCAGTTCAATTTACGAATCATGATTATTGTATTGGTACTTTTATTGGTATTCATGTACATCATCGATTTTGATTTGTCAATTTTTAGAAGACAATAAATGGCGAGTATCATTCAATTATTACCCGATCACGTGGCAAACCAAATTGCTGCAGGAGAAGTCGTGCAACGACCTGCTTCTGTGGTAAAAGAGCTTATGGAAAATGCCATCGATGCCAAGGCTACCGATATCAAATTAATTGTCAAAGACGCTGGTAAAACGCTAATTCAAGTCATCGATAACGGTCAAGGAATGAATGTTACTGATGCACGTTTGTGTTTTGAGCGTCATGCTACTTCAAAAATTCGTCATGCCGAAGATTTATTCGATTTGCATACCAAAGGTTTTCGCGGAGAAGCATTGGCATCAATTGCCGCTATTGCTCATGTAGAGTTGAAAACCAAACAAGATCAAGAAGAATTAGGAACACACATCATCATCGAAGGAAGTAAATTTGTTACGCAAGATGTAGCTGTTTTGCCTAAAGGAACTTCTTTTTTGATCAAAAACTTATTTTTTAACATTCCTGCGCGCCGTAATTTCCTGAAATCGGATACGGTTGAAATGCGTCATATTTTTGATGAATTCCAACGCATTGCTTTAGCACATCCTACTATTTATTTTACACTTATTCACAACGGAAGCGAAGTTTTCAATTTGCCATCGAGCAATTACCGTCAAAGAATAGTTAATGTTTTTGGTGGTAAAACCAATGAGAAATTAGTTCCAATTAGTGAAGAAACCGAAATTATTAAAATTAGCGGTTTTATTGGTAAACCCGAATTCGCGAAAAAGAGTAGAGGCGAACAATTCTTCTTTGTAAATGACCGATTCATTAAAAACGGCTATTTACATCATGCAATTATGAGTGCTTATGATGGTTTATTGCGAGAAGGCAACCAACCCAGTTATTTTTTGTATTTGACCGTTCCACCACATACTATTGATATTAATATTCATCCTACCAAAACAGAGGTCAAATTTGATGATGAACAAGCTCTTTATGCTATTTTAAGAGCAGCAGTGAAACATAGTTTAGGTCAATTTAATGTAGCACCAGTTTTGGATTTTGATCGCGATGCAACTTTAGATACTCCTTACGATTACAAGGACAAAGAAATTGGTTCACCGTTAATTCAAGTGGATGCTAATTTTAATCCTTTTGCAACAGAAACGCCAGTAAAGAAAGCTTCTTTCAAAATGTATTCGGATGGTTTTACTAAGCGAGAAAATTCGGCAAGTTGGGAAAGTTTGTATGTCGATTTACGTCAAGATACAGAAGAAATTACTTCGGTTTCCTTCGAAAGTGAGCCAGTTACTAGTAAACTTTTTGATGATTCAGCGAATGAAAACACGTTTTCAAGAACGTACCAAATTCATAAGAAATACATTGTAAGTTCCATAAAATCTGGAATGATAGTGATTGACCAAAACAAAGCGCACCAACGCATTTTGTACGAGCAATTTCTAACGAATATTACGGTCCAACAAGCATCGAGTCAACAGTTATTATTTCCTTTGGAATTGTATTTTTCTCATGAAGAAATGGCATTCGTTAAAGAATTGCAACCTTCGTTAGAAAGCACTGGTTTTGTTTTTGGAACTAATGGAAGTGATAGTATTCAAATTTCAGGAATTCCAATTCACATTCAGGAAAGTGAAGTTGGAATAGTTTTCGAAGAATTAATTGCCCAATTACAAAACGAATTACCAGAGAATAATTTTTCCTTATTTGATGGAGTTGCCAAATCTATGGCCAAAAGTATAGCCGTAAAAACCGGAACCTATTTGACCGAATTGGAACAAGAAAATTTGGTAAATAGCTTATTTGCTTGTAAAGAACCCAATGTTTCCCCTTTTAATAAACCTACTTTCATCACACTTAGTGTGGAAGATTTAGATAAAAAATTCACGATATGATGCCAATGACAGATATGGTTAAGCACCTGCTAATCATTAATATAATATTTTTTGTAGGAAGTTTTTTAGTACCAGAAGCCACAGAAATTCTGGCACTACATTATTTTGAAAGTGATAAATTTCGTCTTTGGCAACCTATTACACACATGTTCATGCATGGCGGATTGATGCATATTT
>Ga0102814_10002245_pt1 | contig 13191 bp, 15 predicted proteins | sample ColrivemetaGS741_FD_79112 | JGI IMG/M metagenome (GOLD analysis project Ga0102814, IMG submission 79112) | Estuarine microbial communities from the Columbia River estuary - Flood tide ETM metaG S.741 | ecosystem: Environmental > Aquatic > Marine > Intertidal zone > Estuary | place: USA... | reverse complement strand
TGTCAGGGCACACTCGCTGTTCGCCGATACCGATAACCTAACTGACGGGCTGGATTACTACGATGCAGAATCCTTGGCGCGCTGCGGTTTGCAGGATTTTGCCACGCTGCTAACTGCTTGGTGCCAGTTTATCGGGCTAGCAACAAAATCCTCGTAGTTCGCTTGCGCCAGCGCAGTCCACTGGCCAACGCCACACCCAGCATGATCACCAGCACCGCCAGCAAGCCAATCGGCTTTAACTGCTCACCAAGAATCGGGATAGCGGCCAACGCCGCCAACGCCGGAGTGAACGACCCCAGTGCCGCGGTTTTCTCCGCACCCAGCTGGCGAATCGCCACCCCGTAAGTAAAGCCACCGACAATGCCAGCGCCCACTCCTTGCACCAGCAAAAACGGCCAGATCGTCGTCCAAGTCGCGACATGCAGGTTGGACTCCACCAGCCCAACACTCAGTAACAGCCCCAATCCCAGCAGCGATCCGCTGCACAGCAATGCCGTTGCTTCCAGCGCGCCGATGCCGATCACACGCAGTCCCAGGGTGTAACAAGCCCATAGCAAGCTGGCACTCAGAAAAGCCAAATGGCCGCGCCAGTAACCCTGCTGAAAATCCAGTAAGGCACTGCCCAGCAACACCATGACGCCCAGAAGTATCACTCCCAGGCCCACGAGGCGCTGCTGTGGAAGCGGTTCCTTGAAGACCAGCACCGCCAGTCCGGTGACGAATAGAGGAGCCGTACCGGGCACCAGCGCGCCAGCATGAGCGGCCGGAGCATAGCCACTGCCCAACGACACCAGATAGAAAAACGGCAAGCCACCCAGCAGCAGCATTGCCCCGTAGCGCCAGCGGATTGCCATCAGTAACGCTCGACGACGCCAGAGCAAGGGCAAAAACAACAGTGCCGGTAAGCCAAAGCGCATCAAGGCGAGATCGGTAGGAGTAAGCAGGGACTGGTTCTCCGCGCGCAGTGATAGCAGAAATCCCACCCAGATCAGCAGCGTCGCCAGCATGGCCAATACCCCCTGCGGAGTAAAGGCCGGTTCACCTCGATAAGCGTCCATTAGATCTGTTCCTGATGATTACCAACACCGGTGTATTATCTAGCAAACACTCCAGCAGATTCGTGTTATATAGACTGCCTAATAACGACTCTTTAATGGATTATTGCGCCAACACTTATCATCAAGGCATAAAACACCCTATGAACGACAAAACCTCACTCGACTCGACTGATATCAAAATTCTTCATGCATTGCAGCGCGACGGTCGCCTTAGTAATGCCGATATTGCCGAGAAAGTCGCTTTATCACCCTCTCCCTGCCTACGTCGCTTACGTCGCCTTGAAGAGATGGGCGTAATTGAAGGTTACCGGCCGCAACTGAGTCGCAGTGCCCTGGGGCTGGAGATGACCGTATTTGTCCAGGTAAAACTACACGATCACAGCGCCGAGTCGGTGGCCGGTTTTGAGCAGGCGGTGATCGAAATGGCTGCGGTGATCAATGCTCATACCGTATCAGGTTCGGCGGATTATCTGCTGGAAGTGGTCGTCACCGATCTGGCTGATTATGACCGTTGGGTAAGACAGATGCAGGTGCTCAAGATGGTGCGCGGTATCGAAAGTAATTTTGGTTTGAGAGCCGTAAAAACAGAAGCCGCCTTGCCGCTGACGCAGGTTGTAAATAGAGCGCTGTAATCGGTGCGATCTACAGAATGAACGGAATACTGTCCCAAACTTGTCATATTTAACTGCTCTACTGTCTTTGTCGCATCGGACTTGACCGGTGCCAGACTAGACAGAGGAGTTAACCGGCCATGCAGATTCCACCCCAAATCACCGTGGTTCATGATTTATCTCGCCAAATCAAAACCCTATTTGTGGATTACCAGCTAGTGCTGCAATCCAATCCAGCCCAAGGCGATCCGCTCTATCTGATCGATGAGGCCGCCGAACATCTGGCCAGCATCCACCGCGTGATGGTGATGCAGCTGACTCGGCATTAACCACCCAAATTACACCTATCAGAATAAAGGTGTATCCCTGTCATCTATAAGTATCCAGGCTGTTGAGCGATGCCTGTGGCTCGGCTGTTTATCAATTCAGTACGTCTCAACAACGCCCTGACACCACCACAAACTCACCCGGTATGTCATAGCGTTCGCCAGTCCGATAAGCTTCTATGGATGCTAAGGACTGCTCATCCACAGCCTGTCTGGTCGCAGCATCAAATCGCTTCGCGGCCAACGCGACGGCCCCGCCGTCAATGACCGCAGAGAGTGCGCGAGCAGCGTTATCAAAAGATAACACTGCTTGAATTCTACGCTCCTGAACGTCTGTGAAACCCGCCGTTTGCATATCCCCGACTAAAGCGCCTCTAACCCCGATACCGAAAAACAACGTACATACCTCAGAATGTACTTGAGCATCCACAATGGGAAATATCTCTGTGCAGCGGCATCGCCGCCCATGATTTCGGGCATATCCATTACCGCACTGTGGTCGCCTTGGGTAAATTTACAGGTCAGACTGTCTTTAATAACAGCGGTGGCGTGGTTGGTACTGAGCGCTTGTTGAGGACGTTTTTCAAAAATCGCTTTGATCCGGTTTTGTGCGTCGCGGACTCTAGAATCTTTGTTCATTTTTATTTACCCAAGAGCAACAGTTTTATTAACTACGACATCACGGTATCTATTTCCTTAGGAAAACCTATAAAATTTTTTATTTTATATATTAGCCCTCAAATCTTTACTATTTATTTCCGGTTTCTTAAGCCACAGCCAACAGGATCAAAACCTATTTAACTCTATTATAAATCAGCATTATTAATACTTTACAGAGCACCAAAAACTTCCTGGGACATATAGCTATATATTTAACTTATACAATTGATAACCAGCATACACAAAGGCAGACAACATCAAAACAGTCGTTATGATTAACCTCGAGTGCTTTATTTCAGGTAACTCCTTATCCATCCCTTTAAGCTCAGACGGATGATAAAGGGATCTCGGACTCCATATTGCAATAATCACAAATGAAAAAACAATAGCCAAGAAGGTATGGATTGAATAAACAAACGCTTCTAAGCTATTCATAAAAGCGGAAGACATCGAAAAAACTGCGTTACAGATAAGCATAGCCAAACCAAAAACACTCAATGGTGATTTTAGAGAGGATATAACTCTAGAATATTTCTCTTTATCTAGCTTGTTATCATTGTCAGACATCCTGGCTCATCCATTATAAATTAAAGCGGTGTTATGGAGCACACCAGCTATCCATTACAAATATGCCAACCTGTAATCTATTAAACCAGTGTCGCTAGTGAAGGCACTTTTTGGGATATTCTAACGGCAACATCACCTAATTCTTCTATGCGTTGTTTTAATTGTGCTTGTGATAAATTAACCCGAGAGGCCTCCTTCACCACGGTTATCAACTGATCGTAGATTTCCATATCTGTACTATCAGGTGTTATAGCGTCTATTTCTGTTTTAGAAAGCCCCATCAATTCATTTAATTCATTTTTGTACTCCCCCTCAAATGCTTTACGATTCTCTGCCATTTTTTCTCTTAACTTGCGCTTAAACTCTTCAATATCCATGGCCATCTCCAATATTTATTTTTTGTTCATATTATTTAATTGGTGCTAGTAAAACCTCAAAATCAGAGACTATTGAATCCAATTTATTTTCCTTATCCTTGGCTTGAAGAGTCAATTGGTTAAGTTTACTTGATAGGCCAGAAACATCAGCCCCTACGTCGACGCGGATATTTTTGAGGTCAAATTTTTCTAACATCTTATTCTGTGCATCATGCACTTTCACTATTGAAGCTAAGTGTCCCGTGACAATAGAGTTAGCATAATGGATCTGATCATAAGAACTATTTATGCTATTTAACACGCTGGCATATTGATCTTGAATAGGCTTGAGTTTTAACTTTTTATACTCCTGCACCTCTTGTTGGACGATGGATAAAAAAGCTTCTATCTTCTGCAATGACTCCTTCTGCAGGGTTCCTGAAGCATCCGACTTGCTTGCTGACTCAACAGCGGAAAGCATTTGCTCTTTCCAAAAATCATCCGCAAGGGTGCGCTGAATAAGATAGGGGCGATACACATTATCTATAAATACATTGATGTCATTTAACACTCCTGTGTAATAAATATCGACCAATGCAATATGAGATTTCCTCATCTCTGCCATATCCCGACCCACCGTAGCTGACAGCTCAACGGATTCTTTAGGCACCTGAGCACAGCCGATCATCAAAGACATTAATACCATTGCAAACAGTCTGATCACTTTCATTTCAATCGCCTTGTTTTATTTTTATATCCATATACAACCAATGAATATATAAGCTTTATCAACGTTTATGATAAATAATCATTTTTATGACTCAGCGCGCAAGAAAACAGTCATCTATTTGAAACGACCGCATTTACAACATGCGCCCCAGATATCACTATAGGCCACTAAAAATAATTGAACTGTTTTTAATTTCTGTTTTATCGCAGAAAAAATGCGGGGGATTCACGATAATTAACATCTGTATCGCCTGCATCATCCACAACCATCCACCTAGGAGCCTCTATGCCATCCTTATCCCCTTCGGGCAAAGAGATTCGCTTTGAAAAGCGGGTAGATGCCGACCAGGCCGTTGCGTTGATCGATTCGGGTGCCACGCTAGCCACGGCTGGATTTGTTGGCATCGGTTTTCCCGAGCTGCTGGCCAGCGCGCTGGAGGCTCGCTTTACAGCGACTCAAGCCCCCTACAACCTAACCCTGGTGTATGCCGCGGGCCAGGGGGATGGCAAAACCCGAGGCCTCAACCACCTCGCGCATCCAGGATTGATTAAACGGGTGATCGGCGGCCACTGGGGATTGGTTCCTGGCTTGGGAAAGCTGGCCCTAAGCGAGCAGATCGAAGCCTACAATCTGCCGCAAGGGGTCATCTGCCAGCTGTATCGGGATATTGCCGCTGGGCGGCCGGGCTGTCTGACCCCTGTGGGTCTGCACACCTTTGTCGATCCGCGTCACGATGGCGGACGCCTTAACCGCCGCACTCACGAGCCCCTGGTTGAGCTGCTAAAGCTGGGAGAGCAAGAGTATCTGTTCTACAAATCTTTCCCGATTAATGTGGCCCTGTTGCGTGGAACCTGCTCCGATCGGCTGGGAAACATTACCATGGAGCGCGAAGCCCTGCCGCTAGAGAGTTTGGCTATCGCTCAGGCGGTGCATAACTGCGGCGGCCTCGTGATCGTTCAGGTCGAGCGCCTGGTCGAACAACATAGCCTGCATCCAAGCATGGTGAGGATCCCTGGCATTTTGGTTGACAAGGTAGTGCTGGCAGATCCCGAGAATCATTGGCAAACCTTTGCCGAACACTACAACCCGGCCTATACCGGTGAGCAACTCGGCCACCAGACGCTCCCCCCGCTGCCGCTAGATCTGAGAAAACTGATCGGTCGGCGGGCGTTGCTTGAGCTGCAACCCGGAGCTGTTATCAACCTGGGTATCGGTATGCCCGAAGCGCTGGCCCCGATTGCCGAGGAGGAGGGATTGCTGCAGGGCGTGACCATGACCATCGAGCCCGGCGGCATCGGCGGCTTGCCCGCAGGTGGTCTGAGCTTTGGCGCAGTCACCAACCCCCAAGCACTGATTGATCAGCCCGCGCAGTTCGATTTCTATGACGGCGGCGGGTTAGATCAAGCCTTTTTAGGAATGGCGCAGGTGAACGCCCAAGGAGATGTCAATGTGAGTCGATTTGGCAGCAAAATCGCCGGTGCCGGGGGCTTTATTAATATCAGCCAAAACACGAAACAGTTGTATTTCATGGGTGCTTTTGTGAGTGGCGATTCGGGGCTGGTCATCACGGACCAAGGCCTGCAGGCCTCGGATTCTGAATCAACAGTGGTGAAGTTTGTTGAACAGGTCGAGCATCTGACCTTCAACGGCCGCTATGCAGCCCAACAGGGACAACAGGTACTGTATATCACCGAACGCTGTGTATTCCGGTTAACAAACTTAGGCATAGAGCTGATCGAGATCGCGCCAGGACTTGATCTGCAGCGCGATATCATCGATCGCATGGCATTCCGGCCGCTGATCGCCGAGCCGCTGAGACGCTCCGATCTGCGCCTCTATCGGCCCACGCCCATGGGGATTAGCGCGCCGCAAACCGATCGCTAAAATAGCGTCTCAGCGAGTGGCCATGCTAGCTTTAAACAGTGTGGCGTACTCTGCGTACCCCTCAGATTCCAGCGCCTCCACAGGGATAAAACGCAATGCTGCAGAGTTGATGCAGTGGCGCAATCCGGTAGGGGCAGGACCATCGTTGAACACATGCCCGAGGTGGGAATCACCGATCTTGCTGCGTACCTCGGTACGAACGCCAAACCAGCTCCGATCCTCGTGCGTGCTAATCACACCCTCGGCAATGGGCCGGGTAAAACTAGGCCAGCCGGTGCCGGATTTAAACTTATCGGTCGAGGAGTATAACGGCTCGCCGGTGACGATATCGACGTAGATGCCCGCACGTTTGTTATCCCAGTACTCATTATCGAACGGACGCTCGGTCCCCTCCTCCTGAGTCACATGATATTGAAGCGGCGTCAGCCGGCTCCGAATATCCTCATCAGCAGGCTTGGAGTAGACCGGAGTCTTCATGGGTTTCTTCATCGCCATCGCAGAATCACCAGAAGCCCCTCGATACAGAGAATAATCCAGTTTCAGATCCTTACCCCAGGCGTCTTCGACAAACTGAGTTCGCCCCGAGCCATTGGTATATAGGTTGTAGCGAATAGGGTTAGTTTTGTAATAATCCTGGTGATAATCCTCTGCCGGATAAAAGCTTTTGAACGCGGTGATTTCAACAGCAATGGGTTTATCGAAGCGTCCCGATGCGGCCAATGCCGCCCGAGACTGTTCGGCTAATTCGCGCTGGCTATCACTGCTATAGAAGATTCCGGGGCGATACTGGGTACCTCGATCGTAAAAAGAACCTCCGCCATCGGTCGGATCAAAAATCCGCCAAAACGACTCCAGTAGTCCCTGATAGGAGATTTGTTGTGGGTCGTAATACACCTGCACGGCTTCGGTATGACCCGTTCGCCCACTGGAAACCTGCTTGTAGGTAGGATTAAGCTCATCGCCTCCGGTATATCCAGAGATCACCTCCTTCACTCCAGGGATTTTTTCAAAGCCGGACTCCACGCACCAGAAACAGCCACCGGCAAAAGTCGCCACCGAAAGCTCCGGACCGGTTTTACTCATAGGGTTCGTGGACGGCATGGATTCGGCATTGCTCAGGGCATGCCCCCCGAGCATCAACAGGCTGATAGCCATTAGCATAAGTTTATTCATATAAGACTCCATTGATCTGATCGCTTACAAGCAGGAGCGGGTGACTCCTGCTTGTTAAGACACACAGAACCCCGATACGTTACAACAGAATCGCACAACCCCGATCACAGGCGCTGCCATGTTGATGCTTTGCGCATTAATGCTCAGAACGCTACACAGCAACCATGTGACATCGCAGACCGCTCCTACAGATCGCCATTAACGTGACTGCGTTGTTATTTTTCTCCACGCGTTCACGTTGAAATTTAGTAATCTTTCCTTAGAGAGTCAGGCTTTGCTCGCATAACGAGGTCCAGTAGACTTCTTCGATCAACTATCCTGCGGGTTAGTCTGACTGTGTAATTCTTAACTATGATAGTTATAGCGCCATTTACGAAAAGTGTTCTGAGGATAAGATGACTCGATTTGCAGTAGCAGGCATTCAGATGAAGGTGTCAGCAATTCAATCCAATGTGGAGATGATGAAGCTGAAACTGGATATCACCATGAATCTCTATCCTTGGGTTCAGATGGTGGTATTTAGTGAGCTATGTGGCTACGGCCCATTGCTACACACCGCGCAGGAGTTCCCAGGAGAGTTTGAGGCCGAGATGCAGGCCATGGCGGTCAAATATGGCATCTGGCTGTTACCCGGTTCGGTGTTCGAAAAGCGCGGCGAAGAGATCTACAACACTGCCACCGTGATCAACCCTCAAGGGGAGATCGTATCTCGGTATAGCAAAATGTTTCCCTTCTATCCCTATGAAGAGGGGGTCTCTCCGGGTCATGAGTACTGCATTTTTGATGTTCCCGACGTGGGTCGTTTTGGGGTATCCATCTGCTATGACATGTGGTTCCCGGAAACCATTCGCACCCTGACAGTGATGGGCGCGGAGGTGATCCTGCACCCGACCCTCACCGGCACCATTGATCGCGACGCCGAGCTATCCATCTGTCGTGCGATGGCCACGGTCAACCAGTGTTATATGTTTGACGTTAACGGCTTGGATACCGGCGGCAGCGGTCGGTCGTTAATCTGTGGCCCCGATGGCAGAGTCATCTATCAGGCGGAAAACAACGAAGAGATCATCCCTATCGAACTGGACCTTGAAAATGTCCGCCGCAGCCGGGAATTTGGGGTATTGCGCCTTGGCCAGCCACTGAAAAGTTTCCGTGATCACATGGGCGATTTCAGCATCTACTGGCCCAACGCCGAGCGTCCCTATCTGGATTCGCTTGGCCCGCTGATCAAACCTGGACGTATGGACACCCTAGCCGAGCTCAAGCAACGTGAAACCCAGATGCTGCAAACGCATGAAGATAGTTATGTTTTTAAAGGCATGACGAAGTGGTTTAAGAACTCTTAGAGTATCAGTTCTCAAAACGTCGGCCCTAGCGCCGGCGTTTTTATTTAAGCCTCTACTGCCGTTGGCGCTTAGCTCGACAGCACTACCTGCAAACACGTCTCGATCTGACTCAAGATCCGCTGCGGCTGTTGGTAATCTAATGCCAATAAGCGCCGTTGACCTCCGTGCTCCAAAATCAAGCTGGGGAACCCTCTCGCGCCAATGTCACGACACAGTGCGATCTCTTGCAGCAACGTCTGCTGAGTCGCAGCAGAACCCAGATCCCGCTTGAATTGTTCTTTATCCAGGCCTATCTCCACGGCCAACTCCACCAGCGTAGTGTCATCAGAAGGATTACGGGCCTGAAGGTAGTAAGCCTCTTGGATCGCCAGCGTCATCGCTGCATCGGCCTGTTGCTGTTGCTGGCGCGCGGCGATCACCGCTCGGCAGGCGGGGTAGGTTGAACGCCGTGGCTGACACTGCTGCCAAAATGCAAAATTGAACTCGGTGCCCGGCACTCGAGCCTGTATTTGTCGCCAGGTGTTCTGCAAAAACACCTGCATCTCGGCGGCCATCAGCTCACTGCTATCGGCGGCCAAACCGCCGACCAGACGCACGACCCGAATAGACTCTGGCAGCCCGCTCAAGATCTGCTGCCAGCAAGGATTAAACGCCCAGCACCAGCTGCACATGGGGTCATGTGCATAATAAAGCGTTGCTGAAGAGGGGCTTGCTGTCGAAGATGGCGGCATAGTGGCTCCTTACTAACAGTCAGTACTAACGGGCCAGTGCCCTTTATCCACGCGGATAGACCTGAACACCCTCCAACAACGTATGGCTCACCTGACCGCTTAGGGTCTGGCCCCAGTAAGGACTGTTTTGGCCGCGAGAGCGATTGCTGCCAGCGTCCAGGGTCCAGCACTGTTGCGGGTCAAAAATACAGATATCCGCCACTGCACCAACGCCCAACTGACCCAGTTCGCTGCCAAGGATACGTGCTGGCGCACTACTGAGCATGTCGATCAATTGCGGTAACGTCAGCAGCTGCTGTGTGACTAACTTTAAGCCCAGCGGTAGCAGGGTCTGCAACCCGGTCATCCCCGGTTCAGTGGCGCTGAAAGGTGCGGCTTTGGCAGCCGCTTCATGCGGTTGATGATCAGAGCTCAGGGCGGAGATACCGCCGCGTACCAAGGCCGCTATCAACCCCGCTCGATCGCTGGCTGAGCGTAGCGGCGGCGATAGATGAAAGCGGCTATCGAAGCCCTCCAAAAAAGAATCGTCGAGCAGCAGCTGATGCACAGCGACATCGCTACTGACCTGCTGACCGCGTGCCTGCGCCTGTTCGATCATCTCGATAGAGCGCTCGCACGACAGCTGGCCAAAATGCAGTCGAGCGCCTGCTTGCTCAGCCAGCAGCAGATAACGCGAGACCTCCAGCGTTTCTGCAACCACAGGGATGCCCTCTAGACCGAGACGCATCGCTGTGGCTCCATCATGGGCGCAGCCCCCTCCCAGAATGGGGTCGTTAGGGCGGACGAATACCAGTAGATCATGGGTGGCGGCATACTCTAGGCAGCGCAGCAGGGTCTGGGCGTTAGGCACACCGAAACCGGCATTGCTGAAGCCGACACAACCGACCTCTTGCAGCGATACCATGTTGGTGAGCTGCTCGCCTTCAAGGCCTTGTGTCAATGCCGCTAAGGGCAGCACTCGGACATTACCGGCGACCGCGGCCCGGTCCTGAATCAAACGCGCTATCGCAGGGGTATCAAGAACCGGCTGGGTGACGGGTGAACAACAGAGGCTGGTGATTCCACCTGCAGCCGCCGCCGCTCCTTCACTGGCGATTGTGCCTTTCTGGGTTTGCCCCGGCTCGCGCAGAGCGGCTTGCAGGTCGATAAACCCGGGGCACACCACCTGGCCAGAGGCATCGATCTCTTGCTCGACCTCAAAGCCTTGCGGAGCCGTGCCAATAGCCACCACGTATCCCTGCTGCAGATAAAGGTCAAACTGTCCGTCGATGTTATGGGCCGGATCAATCAACCGGCCGCCTTTAATATGAATCTTCATCGTTACTCTGCCTAGCTTTTCGATTGGGGGTGCGGGGTTATTTAGCGCGGAGTTACTCGGCGCTCAGTTGCTGGCCGCTCATGGCCATCGACATCACCGCCATTCGGGTGGCAATGCCATAGCCAACCTGCTTGAGGATCAGCGACTGAGCACCATCGGCGACCTCAGATTCGATCTCGACACCGCGGTTAATCGGTCCGGGATGCATAACAATGGCATCGGGATTAGCCACCGCCAGCCGCTCTCGGGTCAAACCAAAGAGCTTGTAAAACTCGCCCTGTGACGGCAGAAAAGCGCTCTTCATACGTTCGAGCTGTAGGCGTAGCATAATCACCACATCCACATCCTTGAGCCCCTTGTTCAGGTCGCTATAGACCTTAACGCCCAGACTATCGATATCGGTGGGCAGCAGGGTCTTGGGCGCGATCACCCGTACCTCCGCCGCACCCAGAGTCTGCAGCGCATGGATCTGCGATCGGGCCACCCGCGAGTGCAGCGCATCGCCAACAATAGCCACCCTAAGCGCACCAAAGTCGCCTTTGTGGCGCCGTATGGTCAGCATATCCAGCATCGCTTGGGTGGGATGGGCGTGACGACCATCCCCGGCATTGATAATCGCGACATCGGGGGTGACATGCTCGGCGATAAAATGCGCTGCGCCGCTATGCGGATGACGCACCACGAACATATCGCTCTGCATCGCCTCAAGGTTCCACAGGGTGTCGCGCAGCGTCTCGCCCTTGGTGGTGGCCGAAGTCGCAATATCGAGATTCAATACGTCCGCCGACAGCCGCTTAGCAGCCAGTTCAAAGGTACTGCGGGTCCGGGTGCTATTCTCAAAAAACAGGTTCACCACGGTCTTTCCGCGCAGCAGCGGTACCTTTTTGACCGACTGCTCCCCCATATCGACAAACGAATCTGCGGTATTGAGGATATCAGTCAACAGCTCTCGACTGAGCCCTTCGGTAGTCAAAAAATGACGCAGCTGTCCCTGTGCGTTCAGTTGCAGCTGGAGGCTGTCACGGTTTGGAGTCATCTCAACAATCCAAGTCGGTTAAAAGGGATTCCCTGTACGTCAGGAAAATCGGTCACACATCGTGTTGCTAGGAGCGATCTCCTGCATCAGTCCCGCACGAGCTATTAGCGCCGCATAATGTGTAATTCCAAGGGTTCAGGCCCCGACAGTTTGATCTGCTGGTCGGTATCCAAATTTAGCGTTTTACCGACAATATCGGCGCGAATCGGTAACTCGCGCGCCTGCAGATCGACCAGCGTCATCAGCAGTACTGAAGCCGGACGGCCATAGTCGAACAGTTCATTGAGCGCCGCACGTACGGTCCGGCCGCTCATCAACACATCATCAATCAGCACGATATCCCGATCCTCTGTCACCACGGGCAATGACGAGGGCTGTACCTTGGGATTCAGCCCGATGCGGGTAAAATCGTCGCGATAAAAGCTGATATCGAGGATCCCGATCGGATCTTCCAATCCCAGCAATTGACGTACGCGCTCGGCCAGCCAAACACCGCCACTGCGGATACCCACCAGCATCGGCTTGTCGATGCCACGCTCTGCCAGCTGCTGCTTCAGTTCGGCTGTCATGGACTGCAGCAGCTGTTCTACGTCGATGTGCTCAGGCATTCGTCAGATCCTACTTCGGGGTTAATTTATCTAGGCTGGAGCGATGCACCGGCTCAAGAAACCAGCTCTCCAATATTAATTGGGCAGCAATGCCGTCCATCGAGTGTTTTTTAAAATTGGCTTCGCCCCCTGCCGCCAAGTGGAAACCCTTGGCTTCATGGCTGGTCAGGCGTTCATCCATTAGATAACTAGGGCGATCAAATTGGGCATGCAGGCGATTGGCGAATTTTCGAGTTCGATAGGACATCTCACACAGGCTGCCATCCATGTTCAGTGGCAGTCCCACCACAAAAGCCTCGGGCTGCCATTCTTGCACCAGCGCCTCTATACGGCTCCAGTCTGGCACGCCCTCTTTGGCAGAAATGGGTTTCAGCGCTGTAGCGGTGCCAATGATAGCTTCGCCAACAGCGACTCCGAAACGGGTCGTACCAAAATCGAATGCCAGAATCAAAGCGGTTGCTCGCTATCAGATGAGGTCTCTAAACCGAACACCCACGGTGCTGCTCTCCACGCCGCCGTCCAGAAGGGATTCTCTCTTCAGGCGCGTCCGCTCTGAGTACTGAGCAGATCGAGATTAACACCTAGGGTGTTGGCAGCAGCGCCAAGGCGCAGCTGGGGCTCGGTGGCGAATAGTATATCCAAATCAGCCGGACAACTTAACCAACTATTGTCCATAATTTCCTGCTCCAATTGCCCCGCGCCCCAGCCGGCATAACCGAGGGTAATAAGATAGTGCTCCGGCCCCCGGCCTTCAGCGATTGCTAGCAAAATATCGGTCGAAGTGGTC
>Ga0102814_10002240_pt1 | contig 13208 bp, 15 predicted proteins | sample ColrivemetaGS741_FD_79112 | JGI IMG/M metagenome (GOLD analysis project Ga0102814, IMG submission 79112) | Estuarine microbial communities from the Columbia River estuary - Flood tide ETM metaG S.741 | ecosystem: Environmental > Aquatic > Marine > Intertidal zone > Estuary | place: USA... | reverse complement strand
CAACTAATGCTTTCTTTAAAGACGCTGAGATTGATTCGTACATTCGAGTTACTGAGTTTGAATTATCCATCATGTGAATTGTATTCAATACTTCTAAATCATTTGCACGATTCTCAAGAACATTAACCACCTGATCAACTGCTTTCTTAACTGAACTTTCGTGGATATGCTGTGTGAATTCGCTTATGAAAGAAGGATATAACTTGAATTCAGGGCTTCCGTTATTAAGTGCATTAGCGTAGTTATCTACTTTAGACCTAATAATTGGATTCGAATAAGCATTTGATTCTCTAATTAGAGAAAGCTTACTTGATAAATCTGCGACCTTACTCATTTCATTTAGAATTGAATTAGGTGTTCTTTCCTGTTTATTAAATTGTGATAATATAATATTTAATTTTTTATTCTTAAGGTGCTCATTAATCCCAACTAGAGAATTTTTAAGCTCCGAATATATATTATCATATGAGCTATTGCTAGCTATTGACTTGTTAGTTGATTCAATAACTAACTTCACTAAAGAGTTCTCATTTAAACTAGAGTCATTCTTTAATTCGCTTATTACGTTGTTTACGAAATCCTTCATTCCTATGCAAATTATTTTTTATTATTTATCAGTATCATTCAATCTTTTTAGTTAATTTAGAGAAAACGGCTACGTTCTTTGACTTAATTCCCGCATTGGAAACCTGAGTTCTAATCTTATTAGGACTTGGCATCCCATATCGATTGACTGCTGGAGCTACTGCTTTCTTCTTAATTATGCTATTCCTAGTTATTGAAAATTTCTTTTTATCCTCATTTGCAACCAATGCTGCGATTTTATTTTCAAGATCTGTGATTTTAGCTTCTCTGTTCTCAACTTCAGAATATGCAGCTTTTGCTGCTTTTATAGCTGCGTCTACATCCGCTTGCTGAGTTGGCTTTCTCCATTCTCCAGTGTACATTAATGTTTCAGTTCCTTCTTGTGAAACTGACGTGATATACATTGTTCTATCCTTTGATTTAAATATAGTTGAGCTATCTACTTTAGATATTTTGAATGATATTTCACCACTTGCTAGATTCTCAGTTTTATCGCTATTGTCATTTTGAATTTGAACTTTTCCCTCAGGTGTTTCAAATGTCATTCTATAAGAAGCTGCATTTAGGTTTAAATCTAGAGGTACCGGTTTCTTATTGATTATATTAAACATTTTAAGTTTAATGACGTTATCAAAAGGCGACATTATAAATCTAAGCGCACCAGGTCCAAATATGATTTCATCTGCAATGTCTCTAGTCTTTAACATTCCATTATTATTTGAAATCGATATATTATTGTTATTAAAGAATATTGGAATATATTCAGTAGTTGTTAGTGGAACATTTGCTATTGGAAGATCTCCTTCAAATCCTGGCGCAAATGTAGGTTCAATGAATAACTTAGTTGCTTCAAAGTCCTTTTTAATTATCTTATTGTATACTTTCTGAGATTGTGGTTCATCAGATAATGGAATAACATTTAACTTTCTTCCATATTTCTTAGGAGATAGTAAAGCAAATGATGCTTCTCTAATGATTTGTTCTCCATTTCTTCTATTTGTTAATCTAGATAATAAATCAACTGACATACTAACCGCTGATCCTGCATTCTTTAGAACCGGTCGATATACTAATGGTTCATCCCAGTCATCTTCTTGAAATATAATCTGACGCGATGTGTTTATAAATGCAGATCCAACTTGTTCAAATATACTAAGTTGATGAATTATAACCCAGTCATCATTAGGATTCCTTTTATTTAGAATAGAAATTAATTCCTCAGGGAATCCTCCGTTCCATGTCAAATAGTATTCTAAGAAATCTCCATTTGGTGATTCTGCTACAGATGCTCCAACGTTATCAAATTCATTAGTTTGAGAAACAGATGCATCGTAATTTTCAGTTATTTCAAATACATCAAATGTAACATTCTGATCAGTTGGTAATTTAGAACGTTTAGCACATTCAGATAATGAAATAGTAATCGGAGCATTTGTTATAAATCCACTATATCCTCCAGTAGTTGGAGTAATAGCAGCAGAAAAAGTAAGTGCTTTATTTGGAGCTGTATCAAAATCTTGATTTATGTTCTTAATTGATGGTACTAACACATCAATATATCTATCGAATTGAGAATCTGATAGAAATAGAGGTTTAGAATTAAACGTAATTAATTCTCCAATAGTTTCAGGTGCAAGTAGTATGTTTGCAAATAAATGATTTTCTCCATTATTCTGCTTATTCATTATTGCTAGAATTATTGCCTCAAATCCTGCAAAATCAAATCCTGTTATAAAATGAAATCTAACCCTATCATATACTACATTATATCCAGTAAGAGATGTCTCAGTCATACTGTCATCATAATCTACATAGTTTGGAATCTTTTCAGAATCTAGATATGCAACTTTATTATTTCCAATTGGAGTTAGAGTTAAATCTTTGATGTTTCGAGTAGTAGATAGAGATCCATCTTCGTTGTATATTTGATATACGCCAGACTTTTCATTCTTTAATAGAATGATATCATCTGTTAAAAAGTTAGATGAGCCGATTGGCTCAAACATATACTCTACTAAACAGTATGGAGTTAAACTTATGAATCTACTTTGTGTCGCCATATCTAGGTTATAAACGGTAAGGTTTAAATAATTTTTTAATGTATTTATTTAGGTTGAAAGTAGCCGTGACTCCAACAGTGACTCCATGGCTAATATTACCGCTTGGATTAAATACTACACCATATCCGATCGATGGACCAAATACAACGGAACTTTCATTTGTTGTAACCATCTTCTTATCTAGTATTGACCCTTGGATATCAGTAACTGTAAATCCTGGATAATCTGATTTTATGAATATTTCATAATGATCCTTACCTTCTTTGATCCCTGTTATAAATGATATTCCAATTTCATTTGTGTTTATGAATGTTGTTGGATTTCTTATACCTAGAGAATCATAGATAAATTTAGTCTCTCCTGATAGATATTGATAATTTCCAGCGCTATATGTTGTATCTCTCCTCCAATTTAAACCGGTATATCCATCTGGATATTGTGTAATATATGTTGGAACTGCAAACGGAACTTCCTTTATTCTTATACGTTCCTGAATTACAATTTTAGGATTGCCCTTAAGGTCTTTAACTTCGTTATATAATTCCTTATTAAGATCCTTTAATTCTTTCTCAGATGCAATGAGGATGCCTTTCTGATACGTTAAATCACCAGCTTTATCTTTATATGTAGTTATACTATCATTAAGGACAAGTTGATTCATATTAGCGATCTTAAGATCTGAATTCAAGTTTGATGATCGGTTACATTGTTTTAAGTATAGCAAGGCAAGTACTACGATTACTATCATTAGTATCGTATTCAACGGAAGCTTCTTTAATTTTTCTAACATATTATGAGTTTACTATTTCTGTAAGAATAGCTTGGGTCATTTCTGAACCAGTATCTTCTTCTATTTTATTTATTAGAGATATTTCAGTCTCTCGTAAATTAGTAAGTTCCGATGTTATTTTATTCTTAGCGTCAACTATTAATAACATTTCCTTTTCTAATTTATTAATTTCAATATGAATCTCGGAATAGCGATTAACTATTTTCTTAAGTTCAATTACATCTTCGTTTTTAATATTCATTATTCTACAATTTTAACTTCTAATGGACCTGATAATAGCATTTCTATTTTTCTAAGTCTTGCCTCTACTCCTGACATATCGGTCATAGTATATCCAGCACTGTTATTTTCTGAGTTATTATTTTCGTTATTTGTAACACTAGAAGATGCATCAGTATTAGTTGATGTCGTAGCAGGAGTAGGAGTTTCTGATTTTACTTCTGTTAATTTTACGTCTTCTCCTTCACTCGTTTTTGATTTCTCAATTTCATTTGATTTAGGAGCATTGATAGGCGCGATCTTTTTATCAATACCTATCTTTTCCTTCATTACTTCGGTATCTCCAATTGCCTCATCTATTATTGCATCTGCTTCATTGTTTAGTGCTGGAGATGATGAGTTAATAGTAGTGGATTCAGTTAATTCATTGATGATACTATTCGATTCATCGATATCGCTCATTCCTAAGGTCGATCTAAGTAATGCAAGATCTTCAGCTGATGTAGCCTCCAGATCGTCATCGAAATATCCTGATCCTCCGGATGAACCACTAGTTGATGGATTTATAGCATCTGATGGAGGTATAGTTTCAGTCAATTCACTAGAATTACTAATAACATCCCCACTGGATTGATTTATCTCACTATCTATGATTGATTCTGCACCACCGTTAATAGTTTCACTATTTTGGTTTTCTACGTTTGTAGTCGCATTAGTTATATTATCAATATCATTTATAACAGATGGAGTACTCTCAACTACTTCAGTCGAAGCAGTTTCAACTTCCTCATTTTCGTTATAAACCGGTAGTCCAGACTCAAGATTGATTGCAGAAGATTCAGTACCTGTCTCAGTATCTCTAATCGCTTCATCAATTATTACCTCATCTGGATTTAATGTAGATTCACGTTCTAATTCTGGAGCAGTTTCAGTAACTTCACTAATTGCATCAGTTTCAGTACTCTCACTAGTATCACCGTTTAATGGATCTTCAGAATCAATCGCATCATCTATTATATCGTCAGGATTTAGAGTATTTACTTCTTCATCTGTGCCATTCAATTCTTTAAATGCCATTTTAACAATATCAGCATCTGCATCCAGACCTTGGATATTGGCTCCATCCATTATATAATCATACGTTTCTTCGAAATTATCTCCATCTAGTACCTCAGTCAGTTTAAGATTGGTGGTTCTAATACCATCGATCATTGCTGAATATCTAGACTCTAATTCTGAAGTTGGATCAATTTTTAATAAATCTTCATTTTGCTTAAGTTTATGTAATCCCTTGGATCCTCGGTCAAGTCTATCATATAAATCCCTGCTTCTATTTATAGCTAATCTAATTAGATCTTTAGAATGACTATTGTTTTTACCATTTTCATCAAATATTAATTTGAAAACTGACTTCTCTTCTAATGCATTAAGCTCATCAATTGGATACGGATTTTCCTTAGCGTAATCTATATTCATTTGAATACGTTCACTACGCCTTTGATTATAGTTTTCTATGTATTTAGCTACGCTCAACTGATGTACTAGTTTTTATTATTTATTAGGTTTTTAAATGGTTTGGTAAGTTTACTCGCAATGGAGCATTACTCACTTCCTTGCTTTTTTCAATTTCTGAAATTCTCTCATTTTCTTCCTCAATATCTTTGTTAATTATATTAAGCAGTAACGAATATTCCATGTATTCTAATTCATAAAGTGTGTCGAAACTTTGGTTAAGCTTCACCGCTAATCGAGCATTAAGCTCAAATAAGTTCATCAAGTCCAGCTGAAACAATGAAAATATCTTTGACAGTGAAGCTTCCTCCCAAAAAAATCGAGCTCTCCAATCGGGATTTACACTTTTCACATACACCAGTCGCTCTATTGACTGCCGCTTTTCGTAACATCTCTGTGAATTTGTGAATTATTGTGAATTTAAGATCTGACCATCCAAATGTGTCTTGTTTTAATAATGACATTTGAGATTTACTAAGTTGTCTAAAATCTGGAACTAAGTATGGACCAACGTTGTAAAACGCTTTATCTATCTCAATACCCGCAGATTCTTCTTCTTTTTTCTTCTCTCTAAATTTATCCATTACGCCAGATGTAGGTAAATAGAATCTAATAGTTTCTTCCAATTTGGGAGAATATAATACGAAACATTTTTCTTCAGGATTATAGTATTTGTATAACTCTTCTGGGACATCGAATCCTAATAGGTTTTTACTAGTTACTTGTAGTTTATTAACGTGCTTACATTTTGCACTAGCACATCTAAGTTTAGCCATTAATTTATTCTCCTGATTAGGGAAAGTCAATTCATATATTCTAAATAATATGTGGTACTTATCTGCGTCCGAATAGTCACTAAAATTTAAAGGTCTAGGATTTCCTCTAACTTTAAACTTAGTGCACTTATTAAGTACGAAGTTTATTTTTTCTCTAACATCAAGTGGATCATGTTCATCCATAGTAGACCAATGTCTAATTTCTTTACCCTTTGCAGATTTAATTAATAATTCAACACCTTCTGGGTAAAACATTCCACGTGATGGAAGTAAGTCAAGGTTTAATAATTTCCAAGGAGAATCCTCAGCTGCTGATAGTTCAGGTTGCTCATAACTTCTTGCTTTTCCAAGTGATGTAACTGGTTCAGATTTTTCTACAACCTCAGTTGCTTCGGATATCGGTTTATTAACTCCATGTTCCGCATCAATAGCATCTAGTCTACTAAGGGCGTCGTCTTGTTCATTCTCATCCATCATATAAATGATTTTTTTATCTTATATCAAAAAAGAGGCTGCTAGTTTTAGAAACTGCAGCCTTCTATTAATATTATTTATTGGATTATGAGTTAATGAACTCTGAGAAACTAAATGCTCGATATTTAGACTCGTATAAACGTTCCATTGAATCTACGTATATTTCCTGAGTTTCCAATGTTTCTGGATCTTTGATATAGACTTTGATCGTGTGATCTCTTCTATTTATGTCGAGTTTTTCAAGTTTTCCTATTACGATTCTTCCATTTTCAGAATCTAACTGGGAATTTACTAACATTCCTCTGACTCTCATTCCAGGTCTAAAGTAATGTTTGATAACGTTTATGTTTGTTTCAAACTCTGTTATTCCGACATCACTATTTAGAGACAAATCACTTAATGGGAGTTGTTTAATAGAAACACCTGGGGTAAATTGGCTTCTACCAGTTACGAAGTTAAAGTCACCAGATTGACCCGTGAAAGGTAGCCCTGCCATTTGGTCCCTTTGTTGAAACCCATTATATCCTCTAGCTTCGTCTAATTTACTCATTATTAAAGAAGTGGTTGTGTATTTTTTCTATGTCCCATTATTACGTATGTTCCACCTGCTACTGGATTTCCAGAGCCATCTGTGAATTCAAACTTGTCAAGAACTAGATCTAATATTTTACCTTCTAAGTATGCTTTTGGATATTCTACAGCTGATGCATCATCATTGTGAATTCCCCAAATCTTAATATGTGTTCCAGATATTCCAATAACACTTACAAATTCAACTTTGAAGATTGCTCCCAGTGCATTACCGATTTTATCAGCAGCGGTTGGTCCACCAACTTGTTGATACTTCATTGTAGTCTTTGTAATATCAGGTTGTCTCTTATCTGCGTTTATATAAACTGGTTTATATGACAGCTCAGGAGATGCAGTAGACGCTGGATCAAGAGATATAATTTCTGTTGCGTAACTATTCATTTCTTATAAATTATTTTACTTTTCCGTAGACTATTAATGCCGAAATCGAAACTGCGTACAGAGGATTTGGATTAACTATCTTTATTCTATTTATCAGATGACGTGGGTCATTTGACTTAGGATTCGTAAACATCACAAATAAATTATGTAATGGATGTTTTTTATAATTTAAAGTTTCAGCATCCTCTATCCATATTTCAACATTCTTATCAACTATATCGATCTCTTCTCCATTAGAATCATTCGCAGGATATGTAATTTTAACCATTACTCCTCTTACGAAAATAGTATCAGATTCTAAATCTAATATAGGAGATCCTATTGTTAATATCTGATTATCAAATAGGCTCATTTCTCCACCGTCCATTGTACCTTCAAGCTCAATACATGAACTTCCATCTACTGGGAAAGCAAAGTCATCTAGGCAAAATGCAGTTTTTGATTTTTCCCTATCTACTATTTTAAAACATTTGTCATCAAATAGTTGTAGGATCGGTTGATTACCGCCAGCATCGTTGCTACATACACTGTCGAGTTTAGGTATCGCCATGAGGTCTAATTATTTTATGTGTAAATTTTCCCGTTTTAGTATCAATCTCTTTTGAATATATTGGAGTTGATCCACGTGAATCTTTATTTTTATTTATCTCAGCTTGAGTGTGAACGTCTTCAGGTTTAATTAAATCAGGTTCACTTGATGCTTTTTTAAGTTCCTCATCTATTTTTGCATCTATTTGAGCCGCTCTATCTAGTTCTTTAATCTCATCTAATTCTTCCAGCTCCTTAATTTCGTCAGAATCATCTTCAATATCATAAGGAGTAAATGCTAATGCTGATGGCTCATCCTCAAGCATCTCTTGATATTCTTCTTCTGACATCTCAGCTTTACGCTTTTCTCCCATCTCAGTAGCTTTTGCCATTACTCGGTCTATTTTGATCTTATCTGCTCTTTTGATTATATCGTCATCCGTAGGTTCATTTGGAGAATCATCATTTGACGAATCCCTAAGATCATTGAATTTAATATAGAAGTGAAGTGCAGTAAGCGACATAAGTGGTAGTGTTCCACCTTGAATTGTTGCTAAAAATCGTCTATGGTCTAATACTTCCCAATCTACAAATAAAGGTTGAATTAACTCCATCCATGCAATAAAGCTTTCTCCAGTCGGATTTATATCCTTAAATTCATAGAATATATTTCCTATTATCTGGATCAATGTAACAAGTCCAAATAAGAACCAGATTGATCCTCTTTTCATCTTAATGGATGCTGCGGATACTGATGCGAGTGCAAATATTTCAATTGCAACTGATAGATATATTGCCCAAGAAATTGGATTCCCTAGATCATACCAACTAACAACATGACTAATTGACATTACTACGACCAATAATATTGGAAGTAGGAATGAATTTCGAATTACGGCATCGCGATTATTCTTAAACCAATTAATCATTTTTGAAGATCCTTTATTTTATCCTTAATTATAGCATGGAATCCCATTAATTGAGGTGTTCTATCTACTCTTGATATTGTATCATCAAGTGATAAGTATATAGATAATTTTTCTTTTCTCAATATTTCAGGAATAGAATCTATTGTAGATTTGTTTACATTAATTATCGTTTGTAAACTATCGACAACTTCAATATTATAAGATTCTGTTTTCTCAAGTCTTTTAATATCTCTTGATTTTCCACATGATCTAATGAATACTATAAATAGTATTAAGCATATGATGTGGAACTTATATTTAATTAGAAAATTTTTCATTGTTTAATGTATTTTTATTATTTATTCGCAAACTTAAAGTATACTGGTTAGTGTAAATATGATTCCTCCAATTATAATTGTTGACATCGTTGTAAAATACCCGATATCATATTTGAATTTAGAAGGCTTATAGTTCTTGTAATCAAACCTGATCTGTACAACATATCCATAGAAATCTTCAGTGAATACTCTTTCATAGTCAGCTTTGATAACATCAAGTATTCCCTCATTTTGTAGGAAATCTGTATATTTTCTCATTGCATCTGATACGAATTTTAATTCAACAGATTCTTTAGAATCATCTGTATACATTAATAATTCAGGGTTAAGGTTAACTCCGATGTATAACATACTATCTTCTTTTCTAAATCCTAGAGTTTTGAGTTTTCCCTCTCGTTCAAGGTCATCTAATATACCAGAATATTTCTTAAAGTATTGCTTCTCTTTTAATGCGAGAATGAGTGAATTGAACACTCGCTTAGGGTAAATGTAGTCTTGTAGTATCATAATTCAAAAATGTGATTTAATGTTTCCTTAAATTCAGGATTTTTTTCTAAAACTCGGGTTTTAATATCCGTTCTAATTTTTCTGAGTTTAGTTTTAACGGTATTCTCATTAATAGAATATTTATCGGCAATACACTTTACTTTCTCCTTCTTTATCATTTTATCAACTGCAATATTTTGCAATAGAGTATCTTCAATTCCATATATTTCTGAAATTGTTAGATCATAAAGTGAATTAAAGTTTTCTTCGAAGTCATCAAAATTATCTACATCTGAATATCCTCCGACATCTGTGTTATCTGTGATTCCTTCAAACGAACTAAATGAATTACGCTTCTTCATGTGAAGATAATATAACGTTTCATTTCGTGCTATTGTATAGATCCAAGTAGTAAATCTTCCCTTTTCAAAGTCAAATTTAGCAACATTGTTAAATATTTTCTTAAGCGTCCACTGTAACGCTTCATCAGTATCATCGTTGTCCATACAAAATTTCCAAATATGATACCTTAACTTTGGGTAAACTAGAGAAGCTAATTCGTTTCTCTCCCTTTCTGTTATGGAGTTATCTGCAAATTTTTGTGCTATTTCTTGAATCCTTTCATTAATAATTTTGTTCGTTTTCTCAAATCCCATTCTTGCTAGTTGTTTTTTTAAGTTGATTAATCTCATTAATCATGTTTACGCAAACTTGGCATTTTTCGTATTCCTCCGTTTGTTCAAAGAAGGTAATGCATCGGTTCAAACTAGCAATAAACTTATCTCTCGTAAGAGTAATTACATGATCTTTTGACTGTGTAGATATTTTTACCACATCTATTTCATTTATTTCAAGATCCTGGTAATTTTCTTTAATTAATTTCAAGACATTATTATATATGTCACGTTTGTGAATCTCATATATTTCCTCAATAGTGGCGTCGCCTGTGAATTGTAATTTTCTCATGTCGTTTCTATTATGCATTATTAATGCAAGTATATTATACCACTTTGAAATTAAGATTTAAAAAATTTGTCTTGTAAGTTTTTCATGTGTGCTAGTGAATCTGTATTAAATACATCGACTTTAACGGTTTTACCACTTACTGATTTTCCTCCGTCTTGTGTCGCGTTCATTCTTCTAATTTCATCAAAATCATATGCCGATTTTTTTCCTCCGGTTCTATGAATGCTGAATATATCTTCTTCCAATTGCTTAACATATTCAGGTGATTGTCTCTCGAATGTTTCCACTGCTATATCCCAGAATTGAGATGATTCAAATAGTGATGACATGTTAACTGATGTCATTGCTAAATCGTCATTTCCATTTTGTCCACGATATACTCCACCTTTAGATCTGCCGAACGACTGAAGTTCCGTAATTGTAAATTCGTCGTTCGGGATAATTCTATTAATTGTAACTAAATATTTGAATTTCTCACAATACTTAATTTTATTAGATGGTCCTAATCGTAATCCTGGTTTAAAGTTAACTGCAGCTTGTGTATGTTTAGTATGAACCATTTGACCTGGCCAATAGTTATCATTCTCTTTGAATCTATCGAGTATAATATCTCCCTTGTGATTAAGCTCTAATACTATTCTAGTTTGCTCGGGATTGAACACGTTATATATTATATGCTCACATGCGGTTGCGAATTCGCCAATATCAAGTTCGTTACTTCTTAAATATCCTACTTGAACTATTGAAATCGCATCCATTTCATTCTTAACGATTTCTTTCTTTTTCATTAATTCTCGTATAGGCATACTTACTACTTTATAGATATTAAGAACTGAATAATCTGCTCCAATTCCATCTGCAGTATCAATACTAAATACGTAATTATCCAAATCATTCTTAAAATCATGTAATGTTCTATTCTCATAATTTTTATGGAAGAACAAATATTCATTTATATGAGCTAAATCTTCTTCTAGAATTAAATTCACTTGTGAGTATGATCTCTTAATTGTTTCTAATCTCTTAAGATCTCTTGAATTTAATAACAATTTATCAGACGAGAAGAATTGTAGTCCATATTCCTGGTTGAAATCTTCTACTGAACCTAAATCGGCAATTACTGCTTCTTTCCAAGCATCACCACGTCCAGGTACTTGCCACCAATCTACTCTTAGTGGAACATATCTAGATTTTCCATCAACTGCATCTTTCCAAATTTCCCAGAATTTATTCTTACCGTTTGGTGTAGATGTCAATATGATCTTACCATTTGGATCGGCAGTAACCGTAGGAAAAATTGCTCTATAAAACTCGTCTAAGTTAGCTTCGTTAATGTGGGCAAACTCATCCACATATAATAAGTTAACGGTAAGACCGATACCTGATTTCTTAGTCGTTGTACGACCAACTAGTCTAGATTTTGAATCGAATCTTACGTTACTTGAGTTAATTGTTTCGATTCCAGGTTTCATAAAGAATGGTAATCCCTCAAGAGCGATTTTAAATTTCTCAATAAGTTCCTTCGTCGTCGTAAAGTTATCAGCAACACATAGTGCAGTCTTTTCTGGGTGGAACAATAAGAACCACAGCATATATAACGCAGATGTAACCGTCTTACCAGTTTGACGACTTGCCATTAATATATTTAGATTGTTTTCGTCGTATGTGTGTAATATTTGCTCTTGAAAATCCCTAAGACCTCCGATGTCTCTAACGAGTTTTCTACCCTCGTGAGTTTGAATGATACAATAATTAATTACAAAATATAATAGACTAGACTTACATTTCTCAAGTTCAGTTATTTCAAGTCTAGTATATTCAAATGGCAATTTTTCACGTTTAAGATTAATATCATTGTCCTTAAATGGAGAGTTCTTAAGTTTTCTAATGTCCTCTACCCCTTGATTAATATCATGAACTAGCTTATCGATCTTTTCAGTCGTCCATATATAGTTATTACCACCATCACCGATGGCTGATACCTTTATTGACGAGAAAGTTCCACTACTTGACATTATATCTTTCATATTCTTAAATTATTTCATCAAGATCCATGAAGTCATCATCTATATCTTCATCAATCGTAATATCTTCGTCTATGTTTTTAAGTAACTCTGCTTTATTAGATGGATCAATTAAACTATCATCCGTTATAATTAGATCGGCGTCAGTAACTTCTACTCTTTTTAGATTATCCATTACATTCTTAGTTCCAACCGAAACAAAGAATTGTCCTTCATCTATGTTTGAATCAACGTAAGCACTATCCGGGTTGGCTGGGGATTCACTATTAAGTTTCTTATAAGTATCTTCAAGGAATAAAATATAGTTAGCCTGCATCTTTGTAATGTTAGCAAACTTATCTTGCAATTGTCCCATTACCTCTAATAATCTTGGATGTGTGTTCCCAGATGCAATTTCTTCCATTACTTTCATAATGGTTATTTTAAGAGTTCGTAACTGAAAGAATAGATTGGATATATTAATAGTATCAAGTTCTTTCTTATGACGAGCATAATCATTCTTCTCAAATATTCCAATATCTACAAAGTTCTTAAATAGGGAGTCAGTTATGTCTTTTGCTTTAACTGTAT
>Ga0102814_10002237_pt1 | contig 13216 bp, 9 predicted proteins | sample ColrivemetaGS741_FD_79112 | JGI IMG/M metagenome (GOLD analysis project Ga0102814, IMG submission 79112) | Estuarine microbial communities from the Columbia River estuary - Flood tide ETM metaG S.741 | ecosystem: Environmental > Aquatic > Marine > Intertidal zone > Estuary | place: USA: Columbia... | reverse complement strand
CTTACGAAGGATTGTTAAATGCTCGTTTTGTTAGTGCATCAGGAACTGCTACTCCTATAACTAAATTGGAAAGCCCTAGATTCGACTTTACAGGACAAGATAGTGTAGCTGTAATCTTTGCTCACTCACAAGAAGAATGGTTTGGTGATCAAAACGTTACAAAAGTATATGTAAATAGTTTAACTTCTACTTGGGTTGAAATTGCTTCTTACAACGCACCAGATGCTGAGTGGCAAGTAGACACACTATATGTAGCTGACACTACTTTACAAATTGCTTTTGAGGGTATAAACAACTTTGGACGTGCTAATACTGTTGACTATGTGCAAGTATTACCTTGTACGATTACTCCTGGAATAGATGGTGCAACGGATTTCTGTAGATTAGATGGAGACTTAGATTTGAACACTTTAATTACTAAAGGTGAAGATTTCGGTCGTTGGGATTTCCCAATTAACCAATCATTCCTTAATGGTTCTGTAGTAAATACTACATTATTACCTGCTGGTGTTTATGAGTTCTATTACATCGTTTCTACTCCATGTGCTGATGCAGATACTACATTTGCAACTGTAACTATCTATGGACCTTCTTCTGCAGGTGTTGATGGTACTTTTACTGCTTGTAAAAATGAGCCTATTAACCTATTATCAGGATTAAGTGGAAACATTGACTTAGGTGGTACTTGGTACGACCCTGCAAATGCGGTGACTCCAGCAAACATCAATGCTAGTAACTTCGCAGGTTCATACAACTATGATTACATCACAGGAAATGGAGTTTGTCCAAATGACACTTCAAACATTGTATTAACTGTACTTGGTACTTGTGATTACTTAGATGTTCAAGAATTATTCTTTGGTGGAATGGAAGTATATCCAAATCCTACTAAAGGAATGGTTTTCGTAACAAATAATGGATCTGAAGAAATCTTTAACTATGAAATAACTGATGTTAACGGTAAAATTATCAATGCCAAAAAAGCAGCGATTAATGGAATCGAAACAGTAGAAATTGACTTAGGTTCTTTGGAAACAGGATTGTATATTGTTAGAATATTCAACGAAAGCGCTGAGAAGTCTTTTAGAATAGTGAAACAATAATAAAATAGATTTAATGAAAGGGCTTATCTTCGGATAAGCCCTTTTTTTTGTTGCTATATTTTGTACTTTTACATGAAACAAATTAGAAATTATATGTTAGCACCTTTCAATCTTCAAAAATGGATCGATGAAAATAGAAACTTACTAAAACCACCTGTAAGTAATAAAAATCTATATGTTCAAGCTGGTGATTTCATCGTAATGATTGTTGGTGGACCAAATGCGAGAAAAGACTATCACTTCAATGAAAGTGAAGAATTGTTTTATCAAATCGAAGGAGATATCACTGTTAAAATTCAAGAAGATGGTCAAGCTAAGGATGTGATTATCAGAGAAGGGGATATATTTTTACTACCTAAAAACATTCCACATTCGCCAATTCGTGGAGAAAACACTGTTGGATTAGTTGTTGAAAGAGTGCGTAAAGGTTCTGATTTAACAGACGGATTAATGTGGTTCTGTGACAAGTGTAATCATAAACTACATGAATATCGTTTCCCTTTAAATGATATTGAACATGATTTCATTTCCCGTTTCAGATCATTCTATGCTTCTAAAGAACTAAGAACTTGTGATCAATGTGGTTTTGAATTGGAGGTTGATGAGCGTTTCATCTAATCTACCTTAACAAATTTACATGCCCCACATAATTGTATTCCTCATCTTCAAATGAAGTAAGGACTATTTTCCATGTATATGTCCCATCAGGACAAAGCTGATTATCATATCGCCCATCCCAAACCTCATCAATATCATTTAAGGTTATAATTAATTCTCCCCAACGATTATAAATATCCATCTTGAATGTTTTTATGTTGCCTCCTTGTGCTTTAAAGAAATCATTGAACGAATTATTATCAGGAGTAAAAGTATTGGGGACAAATATTAAAGGGTCATAATGAATGCTAACAATATCACTTGCTGAACAGCCATTTCCATCAGTATACGAAACAGTATATTGATAATTCTGATTAGGATTTGCAATTGGATTAACACATCCAACGCAAGACAAGAATTCGACAGGAGACCAAGTATATGCACCGGGCGTACTGCTTGTAGCTGAAAGTTGAATCATATCACCATAAAAAGCATAAACATCTGGATTTGTTTGTATAAACGGTCGCGGAAACAAATCAACAAATACTGAATCAAAAGCTTCACATCCATAGATGTCTTGACCACGAACGTAATACATTGTTGGTTCAACAGGAGTTGCAATTGTTAATGATGTATTGTTGGTTGACAATGTTCCAGCTGGCCACCACAAATAATTTACACCTCCAGACACCCAAATAGGCACACTATTATCGGGACAGATTATTGTGTCATTGAAAGCGTTAATTGACGCTTCCACAACCTCAATCCATGTGCTATCTCTTACTGTACCGCATGCATTTGTAAAATCACAATAGTAATAAATACTATTCGCTGGATTTACAGTAACTAAAGGATTAACCAAGGAGGAGATATTCAAATTCGGACTCCACAAATAAGTATCACCTCCAGATGCAAGTATATCAATCTCGCTATTCAGGCACATCCAAAGTGAATCAGGCATGATAGGAACTGGAGGATCATAATACACGTCAACTTGTACAGAGTCTCGCAACATACAACCGTCTAATGTTGTAATATCAACATAATATAAAATGTTATTTGTAGGCGTTGAGATTGGATTACTAATGTTTGGATTATCCAAAAAATCTACGGGAGACCATGTATATGAATCACCGCCATTAGCATGCAGATCTACAGAATTACCAATGCAAATACTCGTGTCATTGGAAATGCTACTAATCCCACCAAAAACAGGTAAGGTAACATATGCAGTATCAACTCCACAACTATCAGAAATTATGACCATAAAATCTGTTGAAGTAGTAACTGTTGCAATTGGAGTATCACTTGTTGGATCATCTAAAAATTCCGCTGGAGTCCAAGCGTAAAAAGACCCTCCGAATGCTTCCATTTGGTAGCTGCTTCCGGGACAAACTGGACTTGTTGGAGTTATAACTCCTCCTTGAAAATCACCAATATTAACCTCAAATAAAACCGAATCTGTAGAAAAACAATTATTTGTATCTGAAACAACGAGTGTAACCGTATACAATCCAGGCCCTGGATATAAGTGTGATGGATTTACTTGAGTTGAAGTTGTATTATCGCCGAAATCCCAGAAAAAAGAATTCCCATTTGCACTATTATTATTAAAAATAACTGGGTCTGGCAAACAAATAAGAGGATCTGGGGCAGCAACGGTAGCTTCAATAGTGCTTAATTCAAATTTAAATGCGGCTAAGTTGCAATTGGAGCTAGAATTAACAGGGGACCAAACCCCTGGTGTAGTTGAGAAACCGTTAGGATTACCCCCACAAGCTCCACAAACTGCATGATAAATTCTACCTGCCTTGTCGAATCGGCTAGTTCCTCCGTCTACGTGATTGAAACTACTTGCAGTTCCCCCCATATATGTCCCATACTTTAACGAACTTGCATCAGGCCCTAATACTGCAATGTAAAAATTACTTCCATTTGTTGTTGACTGAAAGGCATCTGAAGTAGTTGGGAAACCGTTACTTGAAGAAAATACAGCTTGACTCAAATTAGGGTTTGAATTAATATCTCCACCCCAACCAGATAAATAAATGTCATAACAATCTGACACCAGAAAAGCGGTTGGAGAAATTTCAACGTGACCTGAAGCTGAACCAATCATCGTATTCCATTGAATTGATGATAATAATCCATCGTATTTTCGAATAAATTGTCCAGAATTTGGAACACCAAAACACCCAGGAGTGACACCTAAATCAGACTCTGTTTGACCAAAAATATATACATTATCATCAATATCTAACTGAACCATATATGCCTGATCATATTCAGAAGAACCAATATAGTTTCCTGATAAAACAGCGCCTGTTGTCCCATTAAATCTAGCGACATATCCGTCTGACACGCCATCAAAGGTTAAATCCTGGCCAATTAACAATGGTAAATTAGATGATGTTGTACCTCCAACCATATAAACACTCCCATTACTGCCTATTTGAACCGAATTACCTGTTTCCAAACCGCTGCCTCCAAAATAAGTGCTAAATGACAATGCATTCAGCCCTATTGGCATTTTAAATAGAACAGCATCTTGAGCTCCATTTAAAGCATTTTGAGACCCAAATACTGTAGGGAAATCAGAAGAGGAAGTTACAGAGGCTATGTAAACAAATCCAGCATTATCAAGTATAATTTCTCCTCGGAATTGATCCCCATAATTGTACTTTAAAGAGGTTGTATTTATACCATCTGTTCCAGTTCCACCAATAAAAGTGGAAGCAAGTAAATTAGTTCCGGTTGCGTTTATTCTTGCGACAAATAAATCAGTCCCAAGAGTAAAATTCAAGCTGTTAGATAGCGAATTTGAAATCGATGGGCCACCGTTATAACTATTATCATATGAAGAACCGGCCATTGGAAAATTAGAAGAAGATGTTATTCCAAAAATGAAAAGTTCACCTGATTGACTACAAACTATACTATTTGGAGTTTCAGAACCAGACCCCCCAATATAAGTAGAGAATAACATCGTTGTTCCTGTCGTGTTAAATTTACTTAGACCAATGTCAATTGTTCCACCATTAAACGTTGGGTCAAAAGCTCCTGGGCTAACTGGATACCCCAAATTAAACACCACCCCTCCACCGAATAAATTTCCATCCTCATCAGGTGTTGCTGTAAAACCCCAATTGTCAGCCGTAGAACCGGTGAAAGTTGAGAATGTAATATTTGGGTCAATCACCAGTTCGTAATTAGAATTATAGCCCTTAGGAAATCTGTAACCTAAAGTATCCCCTTCAAGCGTAAACTCAATCTCAACCGCTACATTTTTACCATCAATAACATTCCAGGCCACGGGTTTTTCTTCAATTATTTCACCAAAAACATTCCCGATTTTTAAATCTCCATTTTCCAAGCGCAGATATGAATGACCAGTTAATACCGACTTAATGATTTCAAAATTTGTATGTGGTTTTAATCGAAATGAATATTTGAAGGCGTCACTATTTGTTTCCATTTCTAAATCTACCCCTTGAAAAAAATCGTGGTATTTTACTTTAGAAAAACTATAAACTTCTGATTTCCATTTCGACTTATCACTTCCTAAAAAATAGTTCTCGTAGAAATTTGACCTATCCAATTCAGTTTTTTGACCACTCCAGGTTGAATTAACAAACTTCTCGGTGATAAACTGCCCCTTAATTTCATCATTCACTTCATTTTCTTGATCATGATGGTTGTGATTCAATTCGTTTCCATTATGCAACACATACCCAAAACCGTCCTTTTCTATGAGCATTTCACCAATACTCAAATCGATTTTATACTCAATTTTATCATCCCATTGGCCTGCATTAGGATTCATCCAAGCAGATTGAGATCGACTTATCAAAGATGAACAAATTAATAATACAAGAAATAATGCTTTTACCATTGGTGACTGAAAAATACAACAAATAAATCGAAAAGAATGAGCCGATAAATCAATCAAACGCTCGAACAATCAATCAATTATTACTTAATCGTTTTAATATAAAAAAGGTTGCCTTTCAATAGTATCAAAAATTGCTTTGAGTATTTCTTTATTCAGTCAGTTTATTATCCTTAAATTTGTACCGAATTTACAAGTTCTTACAATGAGTGACGCGATTAAACATGAATGCGGTATTGCCGTTTTACGATTAAAGAAACCTCTACAATTTTATGTAGACAAATATGGTTCTGCTTTTTACGGCCTAAACAAGCTTCATCTCTTAATGGAGAAACAGCATAATCGTGGGCAAGATGGCGCTGGGGTTGCCAATATAAAATTTGACATGCAACCGGGGGAACGCTATATTTCTAGATACCGTTCAATTGACAGCAAACCAATTCAAGATATTTTCGACCACATCAATGGTAAATTTCATTCAATCGCAGAAAAGGATCCTGAGAAGCTAAATGATGTAGACTATTTAAAAAAACATGCTGGATTTACTGGAGAATTATTTTTAGGTCACCTAAGATATGGTACTTTCGGTAGAAATTCCATTGAAAGCTGTCATCCATTTTTAAGACAAAACAATTGGATAACTAGAAACTTAGTCGTTGCTGGAAACTTTAATTTAACAAATGTTGACGAGCTGTTTGACGTGTTACTTCACGTAGGACAGCACCCGAAAGAAAAATCTGATACTGTAACTGTATTAGAAAAAATTGGACACTTTTTAGATATCGAAAATCAAGAGATCTACAACCAATTAAAACCGCAAGGTTATAATCACGCAGAAATTTATAAAAAAATTGCTGAAAATTTAGATATTGAAAAAATTCTAAAACGAGCTTCAGAAGATTGGGATGGTGGGTATGCGATGGCAGGATTATTTGGTCATGGCGATGCTTTTGTGCTAAGAGACCCTTCTGGTATAAGACCAGCATTTTGGTATGAAGATGATGAAGTTTGTGTTGTAGCTTCGGAAAGACCAGTTATTCAAACTGCCTTCAATTTAAGAAGTGAACAAATCAATGAATTAAAACCAGGTCACGCACTCATTATTCGAAAAGAAGGAGGAATAAAAGAAACGTTAATTAATCAACCTAAAATTGAAGCAAAATGTTCTTTTGAAAGAATTTACTTTTCAAGAGGGAGTGACACTGACATCTATAAAGAAAGAAAACAATTAGGGAAAAACATTGTTCCTCAGATTATTGAAGCAATCGATGACGACCTTCAAAATAGTGTTTTCTCATTCATTCCAAATACAGCTGAAGTTTCATTTTATGGAATGATTAAAGGACTTGAAGACCATTTAAATCAGCGAAAAATCCAACAAATTATAGGTTTAGGCACAAGTCCTAACCCTGCGGATATTGAGCAAATTTTGCTTCAAAGAGCAAGGATAGAAAAAATTGCAATTAAAGATGCTAAGCTGAGAACATTCATAACACAAGATGACTCTAGAGATGATCTTGTAGCACACGTTTATGATATTACCTATGGCAGCGTCGTTCCTAAAAAAGATAATCTTGTAATTATTGATGACAGTATTGTAAGAGGAACAACATTAAAACAATCTATTTTAAGAATCCTTGATCGATTGGAGCCTAAAAAAATTGTTGTAGTTTCTTCAGCACCCCAAATTAGATTCCCTGACTGTTATGGAATTGACATGGCTAAAATGGGTGATTTTATCGCTTTTGAGGCTGCAATTGCACTTCTTGAAGAAAGAAAAATGACTCAAGTCATCGATGATGTGTACAAAAAATGTAAGGATCAATCTCATTTGCCTAAAGAACAAATAAAAAATTACGTGAAAGAGATTTACGAGCCTTTCACTTATGATGAAGTGTCTAAAAAGATATCTGAATTATTGACGCCTACTACAATATCAACCCAAGTTGAAATTATATATCAAACTGTAGAAAATTTACACCTTGCCTGCCCAGACAACAAAGGAGATTGGTACTTTACGGGGAACTACCCAACACCTGGCGGTAATAAAGTAGTAAATAAAGCCTTCATGAATTGGAGAGAAGGAAAAAATGAAAGAGCTTACTAATTATGAATAAGCGCACAGCTCTCATATTTTACTTCTTAAGTGCTTATGTAGTTGTGCAGTTTCTTTGGTGGGGGTTTCACTTAATTGAACTAACCAGTCTTGCAGGTTCTAATTCAATTATGATTAGCAAAAGAACCTCCATGATTATTGGTGAAGGATCAATTTTCTTGCTTATATTATTTGTTGGAATTTGGCAAATTAGACTGTCGATTAAAAGAGAAATGAGGTTGGCTGAAGGTCAAAGAAATTTTTTATTATCAGTAACTCATGAATTAAAAACTCCTTTAGCAGCCAACAAACTTTACATTCAAACCGTTACAAAGCGCGATCTAACGAAGCAACAAGCCAACGAACTACTGAACAAGGCCATTGATGAAAACTCAAGACTAGAAAGAATGATAGATAACATTCTAAATGCTTCTAGGATAGAAAATAACGCACTCGAAATTTCAAAAAATAAATACCGTTTCATTGATCAAGTTCAAGGAGTTAAGGAACGTTTTGAATCATTTTCAACAATTCAACCTATACAAATTGAAGTTGATAATGATTTAATAATCAATGCAGACCAATTCATCATGGAATCAATACTTGGTAATTTGGTTGAAAACGCAATCAAATATGGAGGACCAAACGTTCAAATTGTCATTTACGGATTTGAGAAAAATGGAACTCACATTTTTGGAGTCAAGGATAACGGACCAGGAATCTCAAAAGAACATAAAACAGCAATTTTTAATAAATTCTTCCGTATTGGAAATGAAGACACAAGATTGCAAAAAGGAACAGGCCTAGGATTGTTTATTGTGGCAAAACTTGTGAAAATGCATCAAGGAACGATAAGATGTGTTGATTGTGAACCAAATGGCGCTAATTTTGAAATTAAAATAATGATATGAAAAAACGTGTTGGCTTAATAATTCTAGACGGATGGGGAATTGGAGACAAATCAAAGTCTGATGCAATATTCAATGCCAATACACCATTCATGGATTCTTTGGTTTCAAAATATCCGAATGCCACGTTAAAAACAAGCGGACTTGACGTTGGATTACCAGAAGGACAGATGGGAAATTCTGAAGTTGGACATCTAAACATAGGTGCAGGAAGAATTGTTTATCAAGAACTTACTAGGATAAACAAATCAATTCAGGATCAAGATTTTTTTCAAAACAAAACCCTTATCCAAGCTTTCTTGACAGCAAAAAAGAACAATGTCAATCTTCACTTTATTGGCTTAGTTTCTGAAGGAGGAGTGCATAGCTCACAAAATCATTTGGTCGCTCTTTGTGAAATGGCGAAAAATCATGGGGTTCAAAATAGTTTCATACATGCATTTACAGATGGAAGAGATTGTGACCCGAAAAGTGGTTTAGGATTTATTCAGAAATTAGAGGGAGATATTGAAGGAACAGGAGCGAAAATAGCGACAGTCATCGGTCGTTACTTTGCAATGGACCGTGATAATCGTTGGGAACGAATTAAAAAGGCGTACGATTTAATAACACAAAACAAAGGAACAAAGGTCAATTCCGCAAAAGAAGGAATTGAGAACTCATACAAATCAGGAGTCACAGATGAGTTCATTGAGCCATTTGTGGTTGAAGAGGCTGTTATAAAAGAAGGAGATGTTGTTATCAATTTTAATTTCAGAACAGATCGACCAAGAGAAATATCAATTGCACTTACTCAATCGGATAATCATGAGCACAATATGTTTGCTCTGAATATTCATTATTATACGATGACGAATTATGATAAATCATTTAAAGACGTCCATGTAATTTTTGAAAAAGACAACTTAACAAACACATTGGGTGAAGTTCTATCGCAGAATGGAAAGACACAAGTAAGAATTGCTGAAACAGAAAAATACCCACACGTAACCTTTTTCTTTAGTGGAGGAAGAGAAAAAGAATTTGACGGGGAACGAAGAATATTAATTAACTCTCCAAAGGTCGCCACCTACGATTTACAACCAGAAATGAGTGCAAATGAAGTCAGTTCATCAATTATTGATGATCTTCTAACAAAAACACCCGACTTCTTCTGTTTAAATTTTGCCAATCCAGACATGGTAGGTCATACAGGCGATTACAATGCAATAATAAAAGCAGTAGAAACTGTTGATTCTTGTTTAAGCAAAGTAGTTGAAAATGGCTTAAGCAAAGATTATGAGTTTATCGTAATTGCCGATCATGGAAATGCCGATTATGCAATTAATCCTGATGGAACTGCCAACACAGCACATTCATTAAACCCTGTACCTGTTGTATTTGTAACAAAAGAAACAGAATTTAAAATTGTAGATGGTATTTTAGCAGATGTTGCACCGACAATACTTGACAGGATGCATGTTCAAAAACCAGCAGAGATGACTGGCGAATCTTTGATTTATGTTAGCCTTTAAGCTTGGATAAAATTGAAGTAGTAGAAAACCCTTCAACCAAAGGGATTGCAATTACTTTTCCTCCATTTTTTAAAACGAAATCAGAGCCTACAATGTACTTTTTTGAATTTGGATCTTTTTCTTCTGGGTTATAATCAGCGCCTTTAGCTAGAATATCTGGACACAACGATTGTATCAATAATTCAGGAGTTTGTTCGCCAAAAAACACAATTAGATCTACAAAACCCAAACCAGCAAGAACAACTGCTCTAGAAATTTCATCATTAATAGGTCTATCATCGCCCTTCCCTTGTTCCTTTACCGATAAATCAGTGTTTAAACCGATAACCAATCGATTTCCTTCACTTGCTGCTTTTGCCAAATAAGTCACATGGCCTTTATGCAAAATATCAAAACAACCATTTGTAAAAACAACCTTATCTCCACGCATTTGCCAGCTAGAAATAGTTCTTTTCGCAGTTGTTTCATCAACAATTTTAGATTCGATATAGCTTAGTCTATCTGTCATGATTTAATGTTAAACTTGTTTTACCTGTCGTTGAATTAAAAACAAGGAAAGCAATCCTAAAACAACAATTAATGCCGTTTGAACAACCCATATAAAAATTCCAAATGCAGGAAAACTAATACCATACAGAACTAGTACAGCATTTACCCATGTTGGATATGCCCCCATGCCTCCTGGCAACAAAGCGATTGCTGCAGCGCCAACAACAAACGCACCAAAAATAGCCCCTAAACTTATATCTTCAGTTTCAGGAAATGCTTGAGCTGTTATCCAAAGCATACTCACATAACACACCCAAATAAAAAGCGTATGTCCAAAATACGCCCACTTTTTCTTCATGGTCCATATCGACTTCAAACCATCCGCAAAACCTTTTAATTTATCCAAAAAGAAATTCCTGAATTTCTCATTCTTTTTCAATAAGATTAATCCTATTAGTCCTACCATCAAAAGACTTCCTAAGACAATCCATATCAGAAGATTTGATTCACCTGACTTATTTGACTTTGTTATCTGGCTAAATTCCTCGCTATTTGTTTGAAGATATCCTGAAATCAAAACGACAATACCTAACATTAATACATCAATCACCCTTTCTATGATAATCGTTGCGATACTTTTTTCGAATGGGACTTTCTCATAGTTAGTCATTAAACCTGCACGAGCCACCTCTCCAGACCTCGGGACTGTAAAGTTTATAATGTATCCAGACATTACCGCATGATAGGCTGTTGAAAGCCTTGTTTTATAACCCATAGGTTCTAGCAAAAATCGCCAGCGGTAAGCGCGACTTAAGTGACTTAAAAAAGCGACAATCAAACTAAGGATAACCCAAAAATAGTTCGCTTCCAAAAATGCATTTTTTGTTTGTTCAATTTCTTCTTCAGATAGACCATTGAAAAAATACCATGTTAGATATACTCCAATACCAATTGGAATGACAATTTTGAGAATTTTAAAGATTTTCTGCTTCAATCTTAATCAATTAAGTTTGTTTCCTCATTCGGAAAAACCAATGTAGGTTTAAAAGATTTTGCTTCCTCAAAATCCATAAATCCATAACCAATAATAATAACGATATCACCAACCGCAACACGTCTCGCAGCAGGTCCATTTAGGCAAATAGTACCAGATTTACGCTCTCCTTTAATAACATAGGTTTCAATCCGTTCGCCATTGTTAACATCAACAATTTGAACTCTTTCACCTTCAATCAAATTTGAAGCATCCATTAAATCTTCATCAATCGTTATACTCCCAATGTAATTTAGGTCTGCCTGGGTTACTTTTACACGATGTATTTTTGATTTTACTGCTTGTATCAACATAATTTTAATCTAATCTTTGCACAAATTTAAGTTTATTTTGAAACATGAAGTGTTTCAATTAAACACATATTATCAATTAATCTTACTTCACCACAATAAGCAACAACACATGCATGTGCACCATCAATCCATTTAGTTAATGGTTGTAACGTTAACGGATCAACAATTTCAAAATATTCAAGTTCCAAAACAGAATCATTATATGATTCTTCAATAATACTTTTCACCTCAGCAACCTCATTTTTAGCACTAAGCTCTTTCGCTAAAACAAGTGACTTATAAATGAATTCCGCATCTACTAACTCGGATTCACTTAACCGTGAATTTCTACTGCTACTAGCTAAACCACTTTCTTCCCGATAAATTTTGCAAGGAATTATTTTTACATTCAAATTTAATTTGTCGACCATAAACTTAATTACCGCCAATTGTTGAAAATCCTTTTCTCCGAAAAAAGCAAAATCAGGTTTAACAATTTCAAATAATCGATTAACAACATTCACAACTCCCTTGAAATGGCCGGGTCTAAACCTACCCTCCATTACGTCTGCGATCTCCCCTAGTTCAAGGTTTAATTCTTGATAATCTTCCGGGTAAATATCAGTAACATTTGGCGCAAAAATCACAATTTCACCTGCTTGAGAAAGAAGCATTGTGTCAGCTTCCAATGTTCTAGGATACTTAACTAAATCTTCCGAATTATTGAATTGTGTTGGATTTACAAAAATACTTACAACCACAATGTCAGCAAGGTTCAAAGCTTCATAAACCAATGTAATATGACCTTGATGTAGAGCACCCATTGTAGGAACAAAACCGATTTTTTTATCCGTTCCTTTTGAGTTCAAATAATCCTGAAGAGAAATAACGGTGTGAAATGTATGTGTTTTGTTCATTTTTCAAGGCATTGTAAGGAACAAAACTATCCGTTTTTGTTGAAGTTCCACTTTTTTTTCTATATTTTTGTAATGTTATTTATCAATTAAAGTTTCATGGAGAAAAAGAAAGTACTTTTCATCTCGCAAGAGATATCGCCGTTTTTACCTAAATCTGAAGTTGCCACAACTGTTCGAAATTTGGCTCAAGGCATACAAGAAGGAGGTAAAGAAATTCGCGTATTTATGCCGAGATTTGGAGTTATCAACGAAAGAAGACATCAACTTCATGAAGTAATTCGTCTATCTGGAATGAATTTAATAATTGATGATAATGATCATCCTTTAATTATCAAAGTTGCTTCAATTTCTGCAGCACGTATGCAAGTTTACTTTATT
>Ga0102814_10002230_pt1 | contig 13248 bp, 8 predicted proteins | sample ColrivemetaGS741_FD_79112 | JGI IMG/M metagenome (GOLD analysis project Ga0102814, IMG submission 79112) | Estuarine microbial communities from the Columbia River estuary - Flood tide ETM metaG S.741 | ecosystem: Environmental > Aquatic > Marine > Intertidal zone > Estuary | place: USA: Columbia... | reverse complement strand
CGCTCAAGATGATGAGCCTCAAACATCCTTAGCTGGTGGCGAAGGATTGAAATTTGTAGCCAAAGATAATTCGGCAAGCCTGAAATTGGGCATTAGAATTCAGCCGCTGTTGGCAGTTAACTACGAAGATTACGAAGTGTTTACAAATCCGAGCATGGATGAAGTGCAAATGAGCATCAGACGTGCGCGTATTAAATTTGATGGTTTTGTTTACAACCCAAAATGGGTGTATAAGTTTGAGCTTGCTTTTGGTAACCGGAATATTGGCGGTGTTGATAGCCATACCGGCAATGGAGCGCGCATTATTTTAGATGCAGTTATTAAATATGAATTTGCCAAAAACACTTACTTCTGGTTTGGCCAAACAAAACTGCCGGGTAATCGCGAGCGCGTTGTTTCCTCGCAAAAACTGCAATTTGTAGACCGTAGCATTGCCAACGGAAGGTATAATATCGACCGTGATATGGGCTTTCAATTACACGGTAAATACCAACTTGCGGGCAAACCAGTAAATCTTGCACTAGCCGTTTCGATGGGCGAAGGCCGAAATATTACAGACTTTAATGCTGGAGGCCTAGAGTACACGGCACGTGCGGAGTTTTTACCTTTTGGAAAATTTAAAAGCAAAGGAGACTACTCATTGTCTGACTTGGCACGAGAAGAAACGCATAAATTGTCTATTGGTGCTACGTTTGATTATAACCAGAACGCTGTTCGCCAGCGCGGAAATCAAGGCACCTACATGGTTAACGATATGGGCGAGTTTTACGGGCAGTCGTTAAGCGCAGTTTTTGTAGATGCCATTTGGAAGTACAATGGTTGGAGCGCATTGGGCGAGTTCTTTTACAAAACCGCAGCAAACCCAATTATGTACGACAGCACAGGGATGGATGTGCGCGCGTTTTATGTTGGAACAGGTTACAACGCACAATTGGGTTATGTTTTTAAATCGAATTGGGAAGTTGCTGGGCGAGTTTCACATGTGCGTCCAGATGCTGGGGTTGACCTAAAGTTGGGAAATCAAACCCAATACACAGCGGCTTTGTCGCGCTATATTCTAGGTCATTCGTTAAAGTTCCAAACCGACATTACCTACAGCGTTTACGAGCTTGTGCCTAGTGCAGATGATAATTGGCAATTCCGTTTCCAGATGGAAATAGCGTTGTAGGAGTTAGTTTTTAAGCATAAAAAAAGGGCCGATACGGCCCTTTTTTGTTTGCAATTCGTGATTTACTCCGCAAAAAACGAATAGAAATAAGGAATTGTTTCAATGCCTTTTAAATAATTAAACACACCGTAATGTTCGTTTGGGCTGTGTATTGCATCGCTATCTAAACCAAATCCCATCAGTATAGATTTTGCTTTTAACTCTTGCTCAAACAAAGCAACAATGGGTATGCTGCCACCACTGCGCACCGGAATGGCTGGTTTGCCAAAGGTTGCTTCGTAGGCTTTGCTAGCCGCAACATAGGCAGGATTGTCAATTTGCGTTACGTAAGGCAAACCACCATGGTGTGGCGTTACTTTTACGGTAACGCAATCGGGTGCAATCTTGGTAAAGTGCTTTTCAAAAAGCGCAGTAATTTTTTCTGGTTTTTGGTGAGGCACCAAGCGCATGCTAATTTTTGCGTAGGCCTTGCTTGCGATAACCGTTTTTGCGCCTTCGCCAATGTAGCCACCCCAAATACCGTTTACGTCCAGCGTTGGGCGGATGCTGTTGCGCTCCATGGTGCTGTAGCCCTTCTCGCCCCAAACATCTTTCAAGTCAAGTGCTTTTTTATAAGCGTCTAAACTGAAAGGAGCTTTGGCCATTTCGGCACGCTCGGCATCGCTTAAGTTCTCTACATCATCGTAAAAATTTTCTACGGTAATGCGGTTTTCTTCGTCATGCAAACTTGCAATCATCTTTGCCAAGATGTTAATTGGGTTTGCAACTGCGCCTCCATAAAGCCCTGAGTGCAAATCACGATTAGGACCTGTAACTTCTACTTCTACGTAACTCAATCCGCGCAAGCCGGTGGTTATAGAAGGCACATCGTTGGCTAACATGCCGGTATCCGAAATCAAAATAATATCACACTTCAATTTATCGTGATTGCGTTTTACGAACCATTCTAGATTTTTAGAGCCAATTTCTTCTTCGCCTTCAATCATAAATTTTACGTTGCACGGCAAAAGATTGTTTTTGAGCATCACCTCAAGGGCTTTTACATGCATAAACATTTGGCCTTTATCATCACAAGCACCGCGGGCAAAAATGGCTCCTTCAGGATGTTTGTCTGTTTTCTTTATGACAGGTTCAAAAGGGCCGCTTGTCCATAATTCTAGCGGGTCTGGAGGTTGCACATCGTAGTGTCCATAAACTAAAACGGTTGGTTTGCTTGGATCTGTAAGTACATCAGCATAAACAACGGGGTAGCCTGGTGTTTCGCAAATTTCAACATTGTTGGCACCTGCTTTTCGCAAATGATCAGCTACTGCATCGGCCGTTTTAAAAACATCGCCCTTGTATTTTGGGTCGGCACTAATTGAGGGCAAGCGTAGCAAATCAAAAAGTTCTTCTAAAAAACGTGCCTTGTTTGCATCGATATAAGGCTTGATAGAATTCATATTACAATAATTTTAGGATCAGCCTGCAAAGTAAAGGATTCGGATTAATGGTTTGAATGGCGCGTTTACTAATACAGGCTTTTTCTAAGAGGCCTATTGCTTACATTTGAACATTGTCTATTTTTTTAGTTATGAAAAGAATTGTTCTTGCTGTTGTACTTGGTTTAATGAGTACGTGTGGTTTTGCTCAAACCATGACTGTGAATAATACCGCGCCAAACAATAGCCCGTATTGGTTAGCCGAAAATGTTTTGGTTGACCCGAACTTTATCATTGTTCCATTCGGCTACAACGGTCTTCCTGTTACACAGCCAAATAGTACTCAAGTTGGGTATTTTAAAGTAAACAACAATACGGGTGCTAATCCTTTTCCGATTGACAGCGGCATTGTGATGTGTGCGAATGCGATACAAGATGTGTTGCCTGGGCAAACCGGAGCAAACCCAAATACGGGCCCGTTTACAGACCCGGAATTGTCAGGCGTTTTAACAGCAATTGGTTCTTCAGGGTACAACATAAATGATCGTGCACAAATTATTTTCTCATTTGTGGCAACGTCAGATTCAATTGTTTTTAATTATGTTTTTGGTTCGCATGAGTATCCAACATACACGTGCTCAAGTTTTAATGATGTGTTTGGTTTCTTTTTAAAAGGAATAGGAATTAATGGAAATACAAGTACAAGTCCTACCACCGTTAACTTAGCTACAATCCCTGGCACAAACACGCCCGTGGCTATAAATACAATTAATCAAGGGTTTCCCGGAAGCGCAGGTACAGCGTCATCTTGTCTAACAGCAAATCCAAATTATGTTGCAAACAGCGTGTATTATAATTCTAGTAGTGGCAGCATAGTGAGTTTAGGCGGTTATACACAAAAATTTACTGCCGCTGCACAAGTTGTTTGTGGAAACTATTATGAAATTCGTTTAGCAATTTCAAACGTGTCTGACCACGCGCTTAGCTCAGCCGTTTTTTTAGAGGCGCAAAGTTTTAAATCGCCCAGCATTAATATTTCGGCTGCACTAAATAGCGGTAATTCTTTTGTTGATTCTACAATTGTAGAAGGTTGCGCCCCCAGCTACGTTGTGTTTGAAAAAGATGGTAATGTTGGTATTGGCATGGGAATCAATTTTGCAATGACTGGCACCGCTGTAAATGGTATTGATGTAGCCCAAATACCTGATAGCATTTGGATACCACCAGGCGTAAAAAGTGACACCCTTGTGATAGAAGCTTTTGACGATGGCATAGCTGAAACAAACGAGAGCCTCATTATTACCATGCAGCCTGTTGCAACCACGTGCTATTTGTATCCGCCAAAACAAATGACCTATTACATTAGAGACAAAGCGCCAGTGCAAACGCTTGCCAATGTTGGCTCTAGCCGTGATACTATTTTTTGCCCTGGAGACACAACAAAAATCTATGGTTTTGTAAGCGATGGCGAAGGTGTTTTGAATAGTTGGTGGGGAGACGATCCAACTGCATTGCCTGTTCGCGTAGTGCAGCCATCACAAACAACAACGTATTATTTTTATGGTACAGATGAATGTGCCAGCGATACCGCTGTTGATAGCGTTACAATTTACCTTGCAAATTACGACCCGTTGACCTACAATGTTGACACCGTAATGGTTTGTCGAGGAGATACAGCATCTTTTACGTTAGATATAAACAATGGTCTGCCACCTTATGCAATTACTTGGTTTGATGGTAGCTCAAACACATGGTTTAAAGATGTGCCTTCAGACACAACTTACTATCCGTTTAGTGCGCTAGATGGCTGTGGAGCGTTGATTGAAGATTCGATGATGGCCTATGTTGCACCTGATCCCTTGGCATCTTTTAGCTTTTTGAATGATGTTTCTGTGCCTTTGCGTGTACAGTTTACTAATAGAAGTGCAAATGCTGCAACATGGCTTTGGGACTTTGGTAATGGAAGTACGAGTTCAGATTTAAACCCTGTTTGGGATTTTCCGAAACCTGGAACCTATCCAGTAAGTCTGCATATTGTGTCAGCCGAAGGTTGTGTAGATGATGTTACGCTTAGTGTAACTGTAGAGACCGACTTTTATTTATACGTGCCAAATGCCTTTACACCAGATGGCGATGGATTAAATGAGTGCTTCGAAATAAATGGCGTTGGATTTGAATCTTTCGAAATAAAGATTTTTGATCGTTGGGGAGGAATGGTATTTACAAGCAATACCATTGAGGAATGCTGGGATGGCACAATAAACGGACAACCCGCACCTCAAGGTGTTTATACATACGCCATTTTCTTACGCCTGCCGTTTGACAAGATTCATCAACGCCAAGGAATGGTTACGGTATACAAGTAGCCCTTCTTTTTTAAATGTCCAACTTGTCAAATGCCTTAGATTATCGGTGTCTAGAAACTGCAAGACTATCTTTAAGGAAGTAGGCGGGCTGCCTATAATGGAATAAAACTATACGCAATATTCTGCATTTGCTCTATTGTTTTGTCTTGTGCTCGCTGAAACAAAAAATAGTTGCCCGTGCTATCTGAATGGCTGTCTTTTAATTTTTCAAGGTTCATGGTGTCATGCTTGCTAATGATGCAAAAAAGCGATGTTTCACCTCTAAAAACCACAATTGTTCTGTAATGGCCTTCGTCAAAACTTGCAGCCTTGTCTAAATAGGCCCAAGCGGTGTAGCCATCTATATCCCTGTTTACAAAGCCCATCTTTTTAAAAAAAGCCTCAAGTTGTTCTTGGCGCGTACTTAAATTCTTTTGGTTGATGATATCTTCTAATCCTTTTTCTGGAATTGATTTGTACTCAATGCTATAAGATTTCATATAGCCGCTAAGAATTACCTCGTAATACTTGTAAAATCCGCGTCCTTCGGCTTGCCTGTAAATAACTTTCGTCTCTAAATTCGATTTACCAATTACTTCCTTATTCGCGTCAAGTAATTCAACATCTACGGCTAAAATAGAATCTGCAGAAATTGCACTTTTTGGGACAATGATTTTTGTTTTGCAAGGGTACCAACCGCTCTCTTGTGGCCCAATGGCTATTTTTATGCTGTCAGAGAAAGTAGCAATTAACTTTCCTTCGGCCGCCACAAATAATTTGCTTGTTGGTTTAGTAAACTGGGCATTTGCCGTAAAAGAAAATAGCATTGCGATTATTAATATGCTTAGGTTTTTCATGCGGTTTTTTGTCTTCTGTTTTTTTGGAATGTTATTACAACGCCTATTCTACCATCAAATTACATCCACGTATTTCTGCTTGGTCAAAACGTCCTAAAACTTCAAATGTTCCGTCTTCAGCCATTTTTCCTAAATCTTCTGTGGCAAGAAATGCACAACTATACACATTGGCAAGGTCTATTATGTTTAAGCCACCCGTTTTATTGTAATCGATAAGCGAAAGTGGGTCAGTGGTGTCGCGAACAAAAACTTTCATCCAAGGCGGAGTTTCAAACGTTCCGTCTGCTTTTGCATAAGCTTGAGAAAGTAACTCGGTCATGCCATACTCTGAGTGAATGCTTGGCACGTTAAAAGCATTTCTTAAGATTTGATGCATTTCTGAGCGTATCATTTCTTTTCTTCGGCCTTTCATACCGCCCGTTTCCATGACAATTAAATTGGAGTGAAAGAAATCGTGCGGTATTTTATCAGCCAAATCTAACAAGCCAAAACTTACACCTAAAAGTAAGGTTGGTGTGTTTGAATTTGCCAAATTTTTTAAGGTAGAAAGCAATTCTTTGTGATTATCGAGATAAAAACCGCTTTCTGAATGATTACTTTTTTTAATAAAACTTTCGGCCATATAAACCAAAGAAGAACCGCTTCGCTCGAGGTAAGACGGCAATAAGGCAAGAGTACAATAGTCTTGAGGGTTGCCATAAAACCGTTCAAAGCACGCTGTAAAACTTTTTTGGTAAAGATTTAGACTTTTAATAGCGTGCTTACTTGTGCTGCTTCCGCTAGTGCCGCTGCTTGTAAAAATAGCCTCGGGAACAAAGCTGCCAGTTTCAACCTGATGCGTTTTAAAAAAAGAAATAGGCAGAAACGGGATTTCACGAACAGAGCGGATGCTATTTGGGTCGATTCCGAGCGAATGTATATACGAAGCATAAATTGCATTGTGTTCTGATTGCGTATAAAAAAGGGCCAATGCCGTTCGCTCAAACGCAGCATTATTTGCGATGTTGAAGATTGTATCTTTGAGCGAGTTTAAACCTTTCATGAACTACAATAGTGAAATTTCCGTTTAATAAATTGTAATGAAAAACGGTGCGAAAATAGCAATCATCAGTTTGGTATTGGCAGCTTGCCAACACGTTAAAAACTTTCCAGACATACCTTATGTTAGGCTAGAAAGCTATGAGATTGTGGCTGCAAATGTAGACCCCGAAGTACCTGGAGAGCATATTACTATCAAGTTTTATTTTACCGATGGCGATGGTAACATTGGTTTAGACGATAACATGCTAAGCCCACCACATTGTGAAACTTGCGATCATTATTACAACCTATTTGTAAATGTAAATAGCAAAGTAAAAGGTGCTTTCGAGAAAACCTACGATTACAATTCACGCATAAAAGATCTTACGCCAAACGCCCAGTATCAGGTGTTAGAAGGTCACATGATTTACAAAATAGACATTGCCAACCGCGCATCAGATACCATTATGGTAGATTTTTATCTCGAAGATCGCGATATAAATAAAAGTAATGTTGATATGACGCCAGAGGTTTTCGTTAATCTTTAGCAAACTCTTTCCTTTCCTTTTAATTCTGGTTTCGGCACATCTGCACGCTGGATTTTTGAAGTATTGATTTTTGGTTACCTTTCCTAGGACTAATCAAAACCCCATTTCTATGGAATTTTCGGACAAAACAATTCAAGTTGATGGAGGGATAATACCTTCTGAAGTATTAAACAATCCCGACTATAAAAGCTTGAAACTGGTAATTTTGGTTGCGGATGAAGCTTTATTAGTAGAAGCTGAAGAACTGGCAAAGGCGGTTGTAGGCGGCACTATTCGCGAGGTGGTTTTTATGAAGGAACCTAATTTAGAAGAACTAGCAAATCAAATTCCTGGATTACCAAGCAACAGCAAAGCATTTAGTCTTTCTAAAAAGAACATGCTTGCCTACGTTATAACCGATTTGACATATCCAGCATTTGAAGCTGACAGGGCCTTTGTAAAAGCTGGAAAAACAAAATTTAATTAAGATGAAAATTATCGGAACCATAATTGCCATAGCTTTTACACTTACAGCTTTTGCGCAATCTGTTAAGATCTATGAAATAGAAGGCGGACAGAAAAGAGAAGTGCTTCAACGCTTTTCTATAGTAGACATCAACAGCGAATTAGAGATTAAGTTAAACGTAGATTCGCTAAGCCTTGCCATTAGTGGCGAAAACAACAGTCATCCAGAATTGCAAAAGAAATTGGATTTCCACACAAGAATCCTCAAAGATCAAGTTGAAATACAAACCTTGATAAATACTGAATTCAACGAGGCCTCTACAGAGGCTGAGAAAGCAAAAGTATTGGGTACGTTTTCTGACAAGGTAGATGATATGTATGATCTAGTGGCACAAGAGGATGGAATGATGGCAAAATTTAATGACTACATGTTTACGTTTAGAAATTTGCCAGAGGCAGAAAAAGCCAAATGGCAGAATTACCACATCGCTTGGAGTATGCAACAACTAAATGTTGAAATGGAAAAAGAGTTTGCGGTTTTGAAAAATGACATTGCCAAAGAAAAGGTCCAAATTCAGCTTTATGCCTATTTGCACACAAAAAAAGAAAACTACAAGCGCGTGCACATAGATAATTTTGACGACTATGAAGGCGGTGAGTTTCACGAAGTGCCGCGTTTTGCTAGCTCATTTTCTGAGGATGATTTGGCTGCCTTGCAGCGAAACCAAAAAATGGCAGATCAATTAAATGTGCTAGTAAAAGATAATTTTAAGAATTTTTCTGAAGTACTTAAAACCAACATCGAATCTTATGATTGCATTCTAGCCATGTCGGCCGATTTGAAGAATTTAATTGATAAGCGCGATGATTTGTTTGAAGAGAATAAGGAAGATATAGAAGAGATTTTGGACGAATTTAAACCTGAGCTGGATGCTGCACTGCTCGTGCTGAAAAACATGAAAGATTTTGATACAAGAAATCTTGTAGAATCCTTCTCGCTTCTACAAATTGATTTTAAAGTTGTTTTAGATTCCTTTTTAGTTCGTGTAGAAAAGTCGAAAGACAAGCTGACGAAATTGTCGGAAATACCCGAAATCAAAAGTTTTGTAAAAAACTTAGAAGAATGTAAGCCTAAAATCGAATCAGATTTGGCTCGAGTAAATCAAATTATTGAAGTAACGATGAATGTTTTAAAACCTGGTGCTGGTGCGGTGGAGGTAAGCGAAAAAATTGTTGGCGATGCATTTCAGTTTACAATTAACAATTTACCAGAAACAGGATACATTAACTTAAAAGCTGCGGGTAGAAGAGACGACAATGATAAAATTGAAATCCAGCTAAAAATAATTAGAGACAATGTTAATCCAAAACCCATAATTCTTGAAAAGAGGTACCTCACTATGATTCAAGTAAAAATTCATTCGGTTTCTAATGTGAGTTTAATATTGGCGCAGCCCTATTTTTATTCTTCTGATGTGGTAAAACTTGACAATCCATTTCAGTTTGCTCCAGCTGGAAATCTACTTTTTAAGAAAGGTTCGCGCGAGAATAAAACGTGGAATTTTATAAATCCTGGATTTGGCTTTAGCATGTCTACACCAGATTTTGATTTGGATGGCGTGCCAGAAGTTGGCGTTGGTGCAGTTGTAACTGCTTTGAATGATGTCATCTCATTGGGAATTTCTTATAATACAAAAACAGATAATCCCTATTGGTTTTTTGGACTTTCGCTGCCGTTTGATATGATGGGCTTGCCAGTTAACACAATTCAAACAGAAAGCGATATGAAATAAACTGAGAGAAGAAAAAGTTGGGTCATAAAAAAACCGCGTGCCATTTGGCACGCGGTTTTTGCATTTTAAGTGCGAAGGTTTTTATTGCTTCACTACTTTCTTTACAAGGGTTTGACGATTGCTTTCAATCTTCACAAAGTAAATTCCATTGGCCAAGTGTCTCATGTTCAATTTGCTTTGCGTCTCGCTTGTTTCAATTTGTAAAACGCTAACGCCTGTAATGTTTATAAGGTTAATTGTTTTGCTTCCTTCAGGCATGTCAACAACTAAAATGTTTTGTACCGGATTCGGGTAAATATTTACGTTTTGAAGGCTCAATTCTTCGTTTCCAAAGCTTGGAGCCGTGTTTCCAGGAGAACCAACATCGCCACCAAGATTGATGTAAGCACCATTTATGCCAATGGCCGAATTACCTAAAACATTGCAGTTTGTGTCAAACTCAAGGCTGAATGCTGCCATGGCGGCTGGATAAATAGCGTTGCAAATTTCAATAGCCGTAGCACTTGAATCGTATAAGACAACGGCATCGCCTCCAGAGCCTAAAGTAGGATATGCGCCCGTCATCTCATCACTGCTAATTATAGTTACATCCGTTGGGTATAATCCCCATTTGTTCAAGAACGCTGTTTCATCAGTAGAAAGTCCTCTCCAAATTACGAAGCTTTCGCCAGCGTTAATGGTAATATTAGGGAAAACAACTGTCCCAGGAACTTCTGAATTATCATCCCAAGAGAAACCGTCTAAGTTTACAGCGGTAGAGCCGTAGTTAGTAAGTTCCCACCAATCTTCATTTACTGTTACGTCAGGGTCGTTGCTACTTGCCATGATTTCTGTAACAGCCAAATCGTAAGTCTGTGGCATTGGTACAATAAAGTCTGCCAAATAGCGTGGCAAGAATTGGTACCCCGAGTTGTGTGGTGCACTGTTATCAAACTGACCACCAATTCCAATCAAGTCAAAAGTTCCGGTTGGAGCAGGTGCGTTAAATACGTCAACAACATCTTTATCTACGCGTATAACTATCGTGTCTGTACCATTGGTAATATCAACATTAAAACCAGAGCCAGAGTTTGTCCACTGTGTTGGATCAATAATCGTAGCATTGTTAAAACGGCCCAAATTGCTTTCGATAGCTTCGTCTAAAACGGTAAACACAACGGGTGTTGGCAAGGTGTTGTTTGCAGAAATAAAGACAATAGAGTCTGCATTCATTTGTGCTAAACCGTTAAAGTGGCCTACTGTTCCAATGATGCGTACTTGGTCGCCTTCATTAACTGTATACGTAGAATTTGCACGGAAAACTCCAAAACCATCTGTGCCATTGTGAATTGTAAAAGATACGTTCGAGCTTGCGGTGCCTTGCATATCTACACCTAAAACTACGCCAACCACTTTACACATAACGCTGTTGCTGTCTGGTACAAAGTTGGCATCCAATCCTTTCAAGTCTGAAATGCTATATGTAGGAATGTAAATATCGTTATCGGCAATTGTAAGCACGTGGCTAGCCGTTGCGCCTATTGTTAAACCGCTTGTAACACTTGCGATGCTAAAGGTTAATGTCTCGCTGTTTTCCTGAATAACATCATCAATTAAAGTAACTGTAAACATGGCAGAATCGCCAGCTGCAACGGTTAGCGTAATTGTGTCATTTATTGCAGCAGGAGTTGTGGTGTAATCTCCAGCAGTGATTCCAGTTCCTTCTACAACATAGATTTTAACTGTTTCTGCAGCTGCAGATGTTGGATTAATTGGTAAAACGATATTAAGTGCTCCGGCACCTTCTGTAGGGTTTTGTGAAGGACTAGAGAAGTTAATCGTTGGCGAGAGTGCTACTACAGGTTGTATATCTGCAATGTAACGCGGAGCAATCTGGTAGCCAGTTGTGTATGGGCTACTGTTGTCAAACTGACTGCCATGACCGTAAATATTTACCAAGCCAGATGGGGCAGTTGCCAGAGAGTCGCCTAGGTAAACATCACTATCTGCACGAAGTGTGAATGTGTTTGTGCCATCGCTAATAACAACGTTTGAACTTGAGCCCGCAGACGGCCAGCCGCTAACAATGGTCATGTTGTTCATTACTATTAAGCGTCCATCGGTGGCTTCACTTAATGCGGTAACAGGTGCCGCCATAGGAAGCGTATTTCCGCTGCTCAGCACGGTAATGCTATCAGGTACAAATTGTACCAAGCCATTGAATTGATTCACAATACCGTGTACTCGAATTTTATCTCCTTCGGTCACATTGTAAAACGCATAGCTTGTATTACGAACCAAAAGGCCGGCTGTATTAATGGTGTCAATCAACCAAAACTCAACACCGCTTGCGCCATTTGTTCTTAGGTTGTTACCAGATACATATCCATCAATTAAACAAGTTACATTCAAGCTGTCAACAACTCCAAGCGCATCAACAGAAGTAATAGCCGCGATTGGATAAATTGGGTCTGGTACAACAGCGCCCAAACATACAGAAGCGTGGCTTCCTAAATGGGTAAACGTATTTTGCGGATAAACGTCCCATTGACCAACACTTGTTGTCCAGTCTGTTGTTCCTGATTGAACAGTTACTTTTCTTACCAAAGTATACTCGCTTGTAGCGCCTGTTCCAACGGTCCAGTTTGTACCTGGGTCAACCCCAATTTCACCAATAATATCTACCGTGTCTCCAGAAACTTTGTTTACCAACCAAATAGCATCATCGCCATTGTAAAAGGTAATTGTTGTTGTTGTGTCTGTTTGCGCTAGAATAAGCGGGTCTCCACTTGCATTGCCTAGCACATAAACATCGCCAGAAGCTAACATGCCTGTTGGATGAAGTGAATCGCCAGGAGTAGCAGCGCCATTGTTTGCACGGTAAACAACGTAGTCAGACAAATCCACAGAAGCTCCGGTAGGATTGTAAATTTCCATGGCTTTGTTGTTACTGCTTCCCTCAATGTATTCAGAAAAGAATAATTCAGAACATGGACCACCAGGAACTGTCATGCAGTTTGACGTGTGCATTCCTAAATCAGTGTCAGTGTTTTGCGGATAAACATCCCACTCTGTGGCACCAATTGCCCAGTCTTTTTGGCCACCTTGTACGGTTGATTTGCGCACCAATGTGTATTCGCTGGTTGCGCCTGTGCCAACTGGCCAATTTGTTCCAGGATCAACACCTACGATGCCAATAATATCAAGCGTATCTGTGTTTTTAAAAAGCACAATCGCATCATCGCCATTGTAAAAAGTTACAGTAGATGTTGTGTCTGAAACCGCTAAAATAGAGGCTACGGCACTACCATTTGCAATTACGTAAACATCGCCTGCTGCCAACATTTTGTTTGGTAAGTTGATGAAGTTACTAACGCTTGTGCCGCCATTGTTATAGGCTTTTACAGAGTAGCTAGACATGTTTATTGCGCTACTTGTGGGGTTGTAAATTTCCAGCGCTTTGTTGTTGGATGAACCCTCAAGGTACTCTGAGATAAAGAGATCGCCACAATTCTGGGCTGTTAAAGTCGCTGTAAACGCAGCGAGAATAAGTGTAATAAGTTGTTTCATTCGTATGAATTTTAATTGTGGCCCAAAAGTAAGAATACAAGCACGGCTAACCTTGACTTTTTGCAGTTATGAAATAGTTAAATAATAACGATTGTTGGTAACT
>Ga0102814_10002229_pt1 | contig 13249 bp, 13 predicted proteins | sample ColrivemetaGS741_FD_79112 | JGI IMG/M metagenome (GOLD analysis project Ga0102814, IMG submission 79112) | Estuarine microbial communities from the Columbia River estuary - Flood tide ETM metaG S.741 | ecosystem: Environmental > Aquatic > Marine > Intertidal zone > Estuary | place: USA... | reverse complement strand
CCTAAATCTATTTAGTATAATACTGGATTTCTTTAAGCTCAAATTCTTTTACAATTTTATCTTCCATAAGTATCTTTAAGCTACCATTGGTATTAATACCTTGTATGTAACCTGTAAAAAGATTCCCTTTAATATCTTTAAAAGTAGAAGGTTTGTTTTTTCTAAATAATAAAGCCTCATAAGCTCTTTTTAGTGAAGCATGTTTTCCGTTTTGTAATTGTAAAAAATAGTATTCCATATGTTTTAAAATAGATGCTAATGCTTCTTCTGGGTCAAACCATCTTCCTGTTAGATTTAAAACTGAAGACGCTTGAGGTAAAAGTTTAAATCCTCTCTGATTTATATTTAATCCAATTCCTATAATAGAACCCTCTATTTTATTGTTTTTAATGACATTTTCTATTAAAATACCACAGATCTTTTTTCGCTCTGACAAAATGTCGTTAGGCCATTTTACAAATAGTTTTGGTGTCTGAAATCCTTGTAAAGTTTTTATAATTGCTAAAGAAGTTACAATGCTAATATAAAACTGATCATCCACAGAAACATTATCGTTACGCTTAAACACACTACATGTAAGGTTTTTACCTTGTTCTGCTTCCCAAAAAGTTCCCATTTGTCCTCTACCATTTGTTTGATGTTTTGTAACAACAACAGTATAATCTTCTAATACTTTTTTAGCACAGATTTTTCTTAAATAAGAATTAGTTGAGGCAATGGCATTAAGTTTGATTACATTCATGAAGTATATTAAGAATTAAATTATAATTATCTTAAGAAATTAAAACATGTTATGAGACAAAAAAATATTAATTTTGCACAAAATTAAAACAATTTAATGACGAAAGAAAATACGAATGCAGACCAATTAATTTCAGCAATAATAGATGGGATAGAAGATGTTAAGGGTCAAAACATTAATATATTAGATTTAAGAGATATTGAAAATACAGTTTGCGACTATTTTATTATTTGCGATGGTACTTCAAATACACAAGTTAATGCAATAGTAAATTCCATACAAAAGAAAGTAAGCAAAGAAATAAAAGACAAACCTTGGCATATAGAAGGCAGTGTAAATGCAGAATGGGTTTTAATGGATTACATAAATGTGGTTGTTCACGTTTTCCAAAAACATACTAGAGAGTATTATGATATTGAGAGTCTTTGGGGAGATGCAGTTACAACCGAAATAAAAACTAGTTACTAAAACATAATTAATGGCAGATAATAAAAAACCAAATACAAGTAAAAAACCAAAACTTAACGCATATTGGATCTATGCAATTGTTATTGCAATATTCTTATTTATTAATGTTTTTTCAGGTGGAATGGGAGGTTCTGAAGGGAATCCTACTTCTCCAGCTCAATTCTTTAGTTATTTAGAAAAAGGTGATGTAGCGAAAATTGAAATTGTAAATAAAAGAGAAGCAAAAGTTTATTTAACAAGTGAAGCAATAAAAAAAGAGGTTCATAAAAAATCAGATAAACCTCAACTTTTTGCACTTTCCGGAAAATCTCCAAACTACAGATTTGAGTTTGGTGATCTTCAAAACTTTGAAAATAAATTAAGTGAAGCTATTAAAGAAAACGAATTAACTACTCAAGTTAATTACGAAACAGAACAAAATGTTTGGGGAGATTTATTATTATCTCTTCTTCCTTTTGCTTTAATAATTGGTATTTGGATTTTCATCATGAGACGTATGTCTGGTGGTGGTGGCGGAGGCGCTGGAGGTCAAATATTCAATATTGGTAAATCTAAAGCAAAACTTTTTGACCAAAACACAGAAGTAAAAACATCTTTTAAGGATGTCGCTGGTCTTGAAGGTGCTAAAGAAGAAGTTCAAGAGATTGTAGATTTCTTAAAACATCCAGAAAAATACACTTCATTAGGAGGAAAAATTCCAAAAGGAGCATTACTTATAGGACCCCCAGGTACTGGAAAAACTTTATTAGCAAAAGCTGTTGCTGGTGAAGCAAAAGTTCCGTTTTTCTCATTATCAGGTTCAGATTTTGTTGAAATGTTTGTTGGAGTTGGAGCGTCTCGAGTTAGAGATTTATTTAAGCAAGCAAAAGAAAAATCGCCTTCAATAATATTTATTGATGAGATTGATGCAATTGGTCGTGCAAGAGGAAAAGCTAATTTTTCTGGTTCTAATGACGAACGTGAAAACACCTTGAATCAGTTATTAACTGAAATGGATGGTTTTGGAACAAACACTAATGTAATTGTATTAGCAGCTACTAACAGAGCTGATGTTTTAGATAAAGCTTTAATGCGTGCAGGTCGATTTGATAGACAAATTTTTGTAGACCTTCCAGATGTTAGAGAACGTAAAGAAATATTTGAAGTTCATTTAAAACCTCTTAAAAAAGACAAAAAACTTGATACCGATTTCTTATCAAAACAAACTCCTGGATTCTCAGGTGCAGATATCGCAAATGTTTGTAATGAGGCTGCATTAATAGCTGCTAGAAAAGGTAAAAAAGTAGTTGAAAAACAAGATTTCCTCGATGCAGTTGATAGAATTGTTGGAGGACTTGAAAAGAAAAATAAAATTGTTACTCCTGGTGAGAAAAAAGCTGTTGCTTATCACGAAGCTGGACATGCCACAGTAAGTTGGTTACTAGAGCATGCTGCACCTTTAATAAAAGTAACAATTGTACCTAGAGGTCGTTCGTTAGGAGCTGCTTGGTATTTGCCAGAAGAACGCCTAATAGTTAGACCAAACCAAATGCTAGATGAAATGTGTGCTGCTTTAGGTGGTCGTGCTGCAGAAAAAGTAATTTTTAACGAAATTTCTACTGGTGCTTTGAGTGACTTAGAAAAAGTTACAAAACAAGCTAGAGCCATGGTTACTATTTATGGTCTTAGCGATAAAGTTGGAAATTTAACTTACTATGATTCTTCAGGACAAGATCCTTACGGATTTACAAAACCATATAGTGAACAAACTGCTGAATTAATAGATAAAGAAATATCTGATATAATAGAAACGCAATACCAACGCGCTATTAAACTTCTTGAAGAAAACAAAGACAAGCTAACCTTATTAGCTGAAGAACTTCTAGAAAAAGAAGTGATTTTTAAAGATAATTTACAGAGGATTTTCGGAAAACGTCCTTACGATGTTATTGAACCTGAACCAGCTAAAGTAACTAAAGACGAAGAGGAGTAATTAAGAATTGGCAGAGCTATAACTGTTTTTTAGAATTAGATTTTATATCTTTGGTTATCCAATTTGCAAACTGATTAATAGCACACTTTAAATGAGTCTATTTCGTAAAATATTCGGAAGAAAGACTGACGACCCAAATCAAAAAGTAGATGATGACGGTCGCAGTAAATACATGCCTGAAATAGAACTGCCTATTGATGAACGTTTTACTATTCAATTTAAAGCAAATGGAGGAAAATTTCTTTATTGTATTGATCAGTCTGAAATAAACGAAAATTTTAAAAATATTTTAATTGAAAATGGGTGGGAAGATGAAAACGTTTTTCTTATTGATAAGCGTCTAGAGAAAAAATTTAAGAATTTTAGTTTTAAAACAACTAAATCTGTAAACGAAAGTGTATTTTTCTTTTCAACTTGTGAGTATTTAGTTGCAAATGATGGTTCACTACTCATTTCTTCAAATCAAATTAAAGAGAAGAAATTAAAAGAATTACCTGCTAATTTTATAATTTTTGCCACAACAAGCCAACTTGTAGAAAATATAAGCGAAGGTTTAAGAGGCATTAAAGACAATAATAAATCTAAAATACCTACAAACATTACTACTATTAAGCACTTTAAAGTTAGCGAAGAGAAAGACTTCTTAAGCTATGGAAGTAGCTCAAAAAACTTATATTTGCTTCTGTTAGAAGATTTATAATTTAGACTTAGTGAAAGAAATATATGTTAGAGCCCTTTCTGGAATTTTATATGCAGCATTATTCTTGCTCTCATTACAATCACAGCATGCATTAATTGCATTGTTTTTTGTTTTTGGATTAATATCACTTGCTGAATTTAAAAAACTTATAAACTTAAAAGGATTAACTGCCTATATCATATTTATAGTTTTATATATTGCTTATGCATATTGGCAATTGGCTCTTGATGCTAATCAAGGATTTCAAGAAGCAATACAAATTTTACATGTACTTACTGTTTTTGTATTACTCTTTTTAATAAGAGATTTGTTTACAGAAAAAACATTACCTCAGTTTATTACTAAACGCTACATTAATACCACTTTTTATTTGGCTAGTGGATTTATATTTATAATTCTTATTGCCAATTATTACGAAAATTACAATCCAAATATCTTATTAGGAAGTTTTATTTTAGTTTGGATTAACGATTCGTTTGCATATTTGGTTGGGAAGAATTTTGGTAAGCAAAAATTGTTTCCAAGTATTTCTCCAAAGAAAACTGTAGAAGGCTTTTTAGGTGGTCTTTTCTTCTCTTGCGTTGCTAGTTATTTTATTACAAAGTATACTAACACTTTAGATTTTAATAACTGGTTATTTTTAGCAATATTAATTAGTGTATTTGGCACATTAGGAGATTTAATCGAATCTAAATACAAAAGACAAGCAAATGTTAAAGACAGTGGTGTAATAATGCCAGGTCATGGCGGATTATTAGATAGACTAGACAGTATTATTTTTGCTGCACCATTTATATATTTGTTTTTAAGAATATTAAAATATGTTTCATAAAGAAGGCCACAAAATCATACTAGCGACACTTGCTATTGTTGTTGCTGTTTTTCTATTATCAGATAATTATATTGACATTCCATGGTTAGTAAAATTCATTCAAATAACACTTTTAATACTATTAATTTTAATTTTACAGTTTTTTAGAAATCCTAAAAGACATACAACTCTTAACGACAAGCAGGTTATTGCTCCAGTTGATGGGAAAGTTGTTGTTATAGAAGAAGTTTTTGAAAAGGAATATTTTAATGAAAAACGATTACAAGTAAGTGTATTTATGTCTCCTTTAAATGTTCATGTAACACGATATCCAGTAAGCGGTAAAATTTTGTTTAGTAGATATCATCCAGGAAAATATTTAGTAGCATGGCATCCTAAAGCTAGTGAGGAAAATGAACGTACAACCATAGTTGTAGATAATAAAACTTATGGTAAAGTTTTATATCGCCAAATTGCTGGAGCATTAGCAAAACGTATTGTAAATTATGCTACTGAGGAAAACATGGCAATACAAGGAGAAGATGCTGGATTTATTAAATTTGGGTCAAGAGTAGATTTATTTTTACCTTTGGATACAAATATGAAGGTTAAACTCAATCAAAAAGTACGTGGTGGAGAAACCATAATTGCAGAAATGTAATGACTTCTGAAGAATTAGACATAGAATTTAGAGCAGCTGTAGACAGAATAAATGCCTATACAGAACCTTTCCCGGCAGATATATTGCTGAAACTTTATGCGTATTATAAAAAGGCTTCCAATGATTATGGTAGACCTAGTAGTAAAAAACCAATAATTAATGCATTTAAAACAAATGCACTCTTTCAAGTTGAAAATATTGATCAAGACCAAGCAAAACAACAATATATTGACTTAGTCAATAATTATTTTTTGTACGGCAAATAAATACTTATAGCAAAATAATAACGCCAAGATTAACTTGACACTTTTTTTATATAGTAGATTAATAGATTATTTTAAACTCGCTAAACTCGCTTTAATCGTTTCAATTTTTGCAAGAGCGTCAGCTTCTTTTTTCTTTTCACTAGCAATAACTTGTTCAGGAGCATTATTTACAAATCGTTCGTTAGACAACTTCTTTTGAACAGATATAAGAAATCCTTCTGTGTATTTAAGCTCTTCTGTTAGTTTCGCAACTTCTTCTTCTATATTGATAGCGCCTTGCATTGGCACAAAATACTCATTAGACTTTACTCTAAAAGTAAGTGCTCCATCTATTGCAGAATCTGTATAAGTAAGGTTAGATAAGTTTCCTAGCTTACTAATAACTAAATCAAAAGTGTCATTTACTTTTTCATTATTCAGAACAAACAACTCAATAGAGTCTTTAAAAGCAATATTCTTTTGTTTTCTTATCGTTCTAATTCCTGATATTACTTCTGAAGCAAAGTCAAATCCGTTAATAATATCTTCGTTTATAGGTTTCTTTTCTGGCCAAGATGAAACTATTAATGCTTCCTCAGTAGAACGTTCTGCTATATAATGCCAAATTTCTTCAGTTAAGAATGGCATAAATGGATGTAATACTTTTAAATTGTTTTCTAATATTGCAATAACTGTGTCATATGTTTTTTTATCGATTGGCTGTTGATAAGCAGGTTTTATCATTTCCAATAACCAAGAACAGAAATCATTCCATACTAACTTATAAGTTTCCATTAAGGCATCACTTAATCTGTATTTATTAAAGTGATCGTCAATAGTTAATAATGTTTTTTGGAATTTATTCTCAAACCAATTAATCGCAATTTTTGAATGCTCTGGTTGTTCTATATCTGCAACTTCCCAACCATTAATTAATCTAAAGGCATTCCATATTTTATTAGAAAATGCTTTTCCTTGCTGGCATTTTTCTTCGTCAAATAATAAATCATTTCCTGCTCCAGAACTTAATAATAACATTCCTGTTCTTACACCATCTGCCCCATAAGTCTCAATAAGTTTTAAAGCATCAGGAGAATTTCCTAATTGCTTCGACATTTTTCTGCCTTGTTTATCTCGTACAATTCCTGTAAAATAAACGTTATTAAACGGTTTTTCATCTCTAAACTCATATCCTGAAATAATCATTCTCGCTACCCAAAAGAAAATAATATCTGGACCAGTAACCAAATCGTTTGTTGGGTAATAATAATTAATATCAGAATTATCTGGGTTTCTAATACCATCAAACACACTTATTGGCCATAACCAAGAAGAAAACCACGTGTCTAAAGCATCTGTATCTTGATTTAAATCACTTAAAGAAAGTTTAGTATTTACAGATTTTTTATGTGCTAGTTTTAAAGCCTCTTCTTTAGATTCTGCTACTACAAAATCGTCTTGACCATCTCCATAGTAAAAAGCAGGAATCTGTTGTCCCCAAATTAACTGACGTGAAATATTCCAATCACGAATATTTGTCATCCAATGTCTATAAGTACTCTCAATTTTCTTTGGAAAAAATTTAACCTCTCTAGTTTCTAATACTGCAGAAATAGCAGGTTTTACAAGGTCTTCCATTTTTAAAAACCACTGATCACTTAATCGTGGTTCTATCATAGCTTTTGTACGCTCAGAAATTCCAACTCTATTATTATAATCTTCAACCTTTACAAGATGTTTTTTGGCTTCTAATTCCTTAACAATCTCTTTTCTTGCTTCAAAGCGATCTAAACCTTCATACTGCAAACCGTTACTATTAAGTGTAGCGTCATCGTTAAAAATATCTACAACCTCTAAGTTATGTTTATCTCCAATTTCCTTATCGTTAATATCATGAGCTGGAGTAATTTTTAAACAACCTGTTCCAAATTCTATATCTACATAATCATCTTCAATTATAGGAATTTCTCTATTACAAATTGGAACTATTACCTTCTTACCTTTTAAATGAGTATATCTTTCATCTGAAGGATTAACACAGATTGCTGTATCGCCTAAAATGGTTTCTGGTCTAGTTGTAGCTATAGTAACTACATCTTCAGAGTCTTTAATTTTGTATGCAATATGGTATAATTTTCCCTGCTTATCTATATATTCCACTTCCTCATCAGATAATGTGGTTTTTGCTTCTGGATCCCAGTTTACCATTCTGTAACCACGATAAATCAAACCTTTATTATACAAATCGACAAAAACTTTAATTACAGATTCGCTCATATTGTCATCCAAAGTAAACTTTGTACGATCCCAATCGCATGAACATCCTAACTTTTTAAGTTGCTCAAGTATAACTCCTCCATACTCATGTGTCCAATCCCAAGCATGTTTTAAGAATTCCTCTCGAGATAAATCATTTTTATCAATGCCTTGCTCTTTAAGTTTAGCAACTACCTTAGCTTCTGTAGCAATTGAAGCATGGTCTGTACCTGGAACCCAACAAGCATTCTTACCTAATAAACGAGCACGTCTAATTAAAACATCTTGAAGCGTATTATTAAGCATGTGTCCCATGTGTAAAACTCCAGTAACATTTGGTGGAGGTATTACGATTGTATATGGTTCTCTTTCGTCAGGCTCAGAATGAAAATATTTATTTTTCTTCCAGTAATCATACCATTTGTTTTCTATATTTTTTGCATCATATTGAGATGGAATAGACATACTTTGGAATAGTTTTTGATTGTTAATGTGCAAAAGTACTTATATTTTGTTTTCTGTAAAAAAATAATTAGCTTTTAAACACTATAGCATGATTTATAACAGTTTATTATGAAAATAATTTTTGCAGATTAACTAAAATGACTAATTTTACAATGAATTTAAACATATTATGATGAAAAAATTATTTACAATTCTGTTTATTGGACTAATTGGATATGCAGTTAATGCTCAAGACAAAACTGCAAAAATCGAGTTCAAATCTGAAACTATCGATTATGGAACTATTGAAAAAGGTGCTGACGGAACAAGAACGTTTGAATTTACCAACACAGGTGAAGCCCCATTAATTATTTCTAAAGTTAAATCCAGTTGTGGATGTACAGTTCCTTCATGGTCAAAGGAAGCAATTCTTCCAGGTGCAACCGGAGAAATTAAAGTTAAATATGACACAAAACGTGTTATGCCTATTCGTAAAACAATAACTGTTACTTCTAATGCTGAAAGACCAACAATTGCTTTAAAAATTAAAGGAAATGTAATCGACTCAACAAAAGAAAGTGTTCTAGACAAGAAAGAAAAAAGTGTAATTGAACAATAAATCAGTTCTATCAATAAAAAAAAGCTCTCATAAATTGAGAGCTTTTTTTTTAAAACATACTTTTTAATTTAAAATTATATTTTAATTGAACTCCATTTCTATCTACTAATAATTTAATGTTTTTACCAGTATCATCGTAAAACAAATTCATTATTTCTTGCAATGAATATTGGTGAGCATGTTTTCCATTTATATATAATATAACATCTCCAAGCAATAATCCTGCACTTTTAGCTGGTGAATCTGGCCTTAACTCTACTATCTTATAAGAAGGCGCTAATATATATTCGTAACTACCTGACATTATAATTCTATAACTACTTCTAGAAGCGTTATCATCATCATTTCTTTTAAAACTTGTTTGCAATTCTTTTACTAATCTTACACCATCGTGTTCTATAGTAATTCCACTTTTATTGTAATTAAATGAATTCGAAAAAAATCTATTTTTCTTTAAATGTATTTTTTTATTTGGATAATCAAAAATAACATTGAAACGCTTTAAAATTTCTCCTGCTAAACTTCCGTTTCTAGATTTATATTTTTTAGCATAACTTATTGAAGACGAATCGGGAAATGCAACGTTAACATTTTTAAGCTTATAATTGCCTAATGAAAAACTTGTTACTTTAGAGCGTTTACCATAAACACTTCCACTTAAGCCCCTACCCAGAAAATCATCAAAGTTAGCATAAGGAATTGCTATAGATTGTTCCATATCTTCAAACAACCATAATGCATCACTACCTCCAGAGTCTATTAACAATTTAATTGGAATTGTTTTACCTTTTAATTCAAGAAGCCCATTAATATATGGTTTGTTATTATGAAATTCCAAATCAAAAGTTTCACATTTTTTACAATTTTTAAAGGTGTAATATTTTGGGTCATTAATTTTAATAAAGCGCTTAGAGTAATTAACTTCAACTATAAAATTTTTAAGAAAATCGTATCCTACTATTCCATGAATTGGAACTCCTAATTTTGGTGCAAAATTTAAAGCAGGATTATAAATTGCATATAACTCTTGATTTAAGTTAACTGCATTTCCAATTTTGAAAACGTTACCTTTTGATTTTAAAGCTTCAATTGTTTCGCCATCTCCTAAACCACGAATAAAAATTTTCTCAGTTTTTTTAATTTGAAATGATTCGTCAAAATTTACTAGATTAAAAATAATTGGTTTACTTACTCCTGTATCTAGTAAAAAAGATAATTCTACACCATTAATTTCAACAGGAAAAACAATAAGATTATTAATAAGTTCAAACCTTATTTTATCCTCTTTATTTTCTTCTAAGACAAAACCATTCTGAGAATAAAATGAAGTAGAATACAAGACAAATAAAATAAAAAAGAGATAGACGTTTCGCATATAAAAATAGGCTTACTGTAATTTACAAATCTTTTAGTTAAATTATAGAGAAACCATTCTATTTTAAAGAAACTTTAAGATAATTTTCGCAAATTTGTATCTACAAAAAATAGATGTATGCCTACAATTTCAAATAAAGGAAAAGCAATGCCACAATCACCAATTAGAAAACTGGTACCGTTTGCTGATAATGCCTATAAACAAGGAAAGACTGTCTATCATTTAAATATTGGACAACCAGACATTAAAACACCTCAAGTGGCTTTAGATGCTGTAAAAGTCCATTCATTAGATATTTTAGCTTATACACGTTCTGAAGGCTCTGAAGGCTACAGAACCAAAATTGCATATTATTATGCTAAAAATGATATTCATGTAAAACATGATGATATTATAGTTACTACAGGAGGAAGTGAGGCCTTATTATTTGCTTTTGGAAGTATTATGGATGTTGACGACGAGATTATTATACCTGAGCCATTTTATGCAAACTACAATGGGTTTTCAACTGCTTCAGGGGTTAAAGTTGTTCCAGTGATTTCTAAAATTGAAGATAACTTTGCTTTACCTCCAATTGAAGAATTTGAAAAATTAATATCGCCTAAAACAAAAGCTATATTAATTTGCAACCCAGGAAATCCAACAGGTTACCTTTATAGCAAAGAAGAAATTAAAAAATTAGCTGCAATTGTTAAAAAACATGATTTATTTTTAATTGCAGACGAAGTATATCGAGAATTTGCTTACGATGGCGCAACGCACTACTCCATTATACAAGAAGCGGATCTAGACCAACATGCTATTGTAATTGACTCAGTCTCTAAACGTTATAGTATGTGTGGTGCAAGAATTGGATGTTTAGTATCAAAAAACAAAGAGGTTATTCAAACAGCATTAAAATTTGCTCAAGCGCGTTTATCTCCCCCAACATTGGCTCAAATTGCTAGTGAAGCCGCTTTAGAAACACCTCAAAGTTATTTTGATGAAGTAATAACTGAATATGTTGAAAGACGCAACACACTTATTGAAGAGCTACAAAAAATAGAAGGCGTAAAAATTGCAAAACCAAAGGGTGCTTTTTATTGTATTGTAGAATTACCAATAAACGATGCTGATGCTTTTGCGCAATGGCTACTTGAAAAATTTGATGTTAATGGTGAAACTGTCATGGTTGCTCCAGCTGCTGGATTTTACTCAACGCCTGGAGTTGGACTTAACCAAATAAGAATAGCTTACGTATTAAATAAAGAGAGTCTAATTAAAGCTGTAAATATCTTAAAAGAAGCTCTAAAGGTTTATAAAGATTAGTGAATATTCAAGAAAACATATCACTAAAACCTTATAACACCTTTGGTATTGATGTTTGTGCAAAATATTTTATATCAATAAATAGTGTTGAAGAGTTACTAGAAGTTTTAAAATTGCAAAACTACCCTAACAAATTTATTTTAGGAGGCGGAAGCAATATGTTACTTACAAAAGAAATTGAGAAACTTGTACTTCACATAGATTTAAAAGGTATTAATATAGTTTCTGAAACAGAATCAATAGTTCATGTAAAAACAAATGCTGGCGAAAATTGGCATGAATTTGTCCTTTGGTGTCTAGAACATGATTTTGGTGGTGTAGAAAACCTGTCTTTAATTCCTGGTAATGTAGGTACAGCTCCTATTCAAAATATTGGAGCTTATGGTGTTGAGTTAAAAGATATTTTTGTTGAGTGTGAAACTATAGAAATTGAAACAGGCAAAAAACATATATTCACAAAAGAAGAATGTAATTTTGGTTATAGAAATTCTATTTTTAAACAAACTGAAAAAGGAAAGCATGTAATTGTAAATGTTACTTTTAAACTTACTAAAAACAAGCATCACTTAAAAACATCTTATGGTGCAATTACATCTGAGTTAGAAATTCAAAACATAAAAAATCCAACAATTCAAGATGTTTCTAATGCTGTAATTGTAATTCGATCTTCTAAACTTCCCGATCCTAAAGAAATTGGAAATAGTGGTAGTTTTTTCAAAAACCCAGTAATAACATTAGATCATTTTAAAAGGCTTCAATTAAATTTTCCTGAAATCCCTAACTATATAGTTTCAGATAATGAAATAAAAATTCCAGCTGGTTGGCTTATTGAAAAAGCAGGTTTTAAAGGCAAAACGTTTGGGAATTATGGTGTTCATAAAAACCAAGCATTAGTATTAGTAAATTATGGAGGAGCGAAAGGTTCTGATATTTTAAAACTTTCAAAAATCATTCAGAATACTATAAAAAGAATATTCGATATTAATTTAGAAGCCGAAGTAAATATTATTTAGTAATATTATTCGTTATTTAACAAAATCAACTATTTAAAACTATTTTAAAAACAAAGTCACTATTTCTAATCTAGAACAACATATTATAAGTCTTTTAAAAGAAGAAGATCAAAGAGCAATACCTTTAATATACGATAACTATTCAAGTGCATTGTATGGTGTAATTCATAAAATAATAAAAGATGACGCTTTAGCGGAAGATGCTTTACAAGAATGTTTTATTAAAATTTGGCGCTATTCTAAGAAATACGATTCCAGTAAAGCAAAGCTTTTTACATGGCTATATAGAATTGCAAGAAACACAGCAATAGACAAATTAAGAAGCAATAGCAAGAAGTTTGATACAGAAATCCAAATTAATAATTCTAACGTATATAAGTTACCAGCATACGGATTAAATCAAGATACAATTGATTTAAAGAAGCATGTTGCAACATTAGACCAAAAGTACCAAATTGTTTTAAATGCGCTTTATTTTGAGGGCATGACACAACAAGAAGCTAGTGATGAATTAGACATTCCTCTAGGTACAATTAAGTCTAGATTAAAAATAGGATTGAGAGAATTAAAAAAAATATATAATCCTTAATATGTACAGTCATGAATAAAAAATTACACGATTTTTTGAAATCTGG
>Ga0102814_10002225_pt1 | contig 13253 bp, 19 predicted proteins | sample ColrivemetaGS741_FD_79112 | JGI IMG/M metagenome (GOLD analysis project Ga0102814, IMG submission 79112) | Estuarine microbial communities from the Columbia River estuary - Flood tide ETM metaG S.741 | ecosystem: Environmental > Aquatic > Marine > Intertidal zone > Estuary | place: USA... | reverse complement strand
GAGTGAAGGCAGGCGGAATGATGCGCCGCCTGCGGTTTCATTAAGCCTCTGTGATAGCCGTCGCAGTGGTCAAGCGAGGTGTAACCCCAGTTGTCACCGAAATGTTCGGCGTCACTGTGCCATAATACAGGATGTTGCCCGCGCCTGATGCACTATCAACAATAGCAAACTGCGTGATGGTTTCAGTGCCACTTACCGCTGGGGTGAAGTCGATGTTGGCAATAGGTGAAATAGACCCCGTAGTGGATGTAGACCAGTCTGTGCCACGAATAAGAGGCTCACGGGCATAGTTACCATAAGCGGCCTCATTTGTGACAGCAGTGCTTGTGTCATCAATAACCCCAGCATCAGTGTGCAGTGACACCCAAAGGTTAGTCAGAGGCGTAGTGACTTGGTCTTCAGCAAGCCCCGTGATTGATGTGCCATTGAACAACAAGTTCAGAATAGCATTCTCAAGGTAATTAGATTTTGACATTTGAAAGCCCTTTCAAGGTAAGTTCAGACTAGCGCGGCCACACTTCCGTTCTGGCCTACCGCCGTAGGATTAAGTCAGCGTGAGAACGCCGTTTGCGTCGTCGAAGTTGACTGTAAGGCTTTCGCCCGTGAGCAGTGTAACTGAAGAACCGTAGTCGTAATACCCGATCAGCGCGTCAACGGGGGACGTTGCTGACTGGTTGAAGATGTAGACGTAACGGAACGGACCGGTCGAGCCGCCGGTAGAAGTCAACGTGATGTCGTTGATGGTCAGCTTGTACACGCCGCCTGTCTGAAGCGAAGAGGCAACTGTCAAAACGCGCGTGGACAAGTTCGTGTACGCGATCTGCGTGACGTTTGCCAAAATACAGTCAGCGGTGTTCACGGAGGGGTCAGGAGTTTCCGACGCTGGAGCAGTGTTAGACAAGGCCAGCTCCAACGTGTTGGCCCCAAGGTTGTGTGTCCCTTCGGACAGGTGCTCAACGAAACCGTTAAGCTTTGAAAACGTTGCCATAACGACGGTCCTTATCTCGTTTGTGGAATCCTAAGTATCGACGTGTTACCATATTACCTCAGCTAAAGCACGCCAAAAGTGATCTACGCTGGAGCCGGTATACCTATCGTAACTGGTGCAAACGTGAAGGTGTTACCAGACGTTACAACCTGCGGAACACCGAGTGTGCCGGAGACCAGCAGGCGGCTGTTAACCGTGTCCACAATCGCGTAATGCGTAGCCGAGCCGGAGGCCGTTACCGCGCCGTCAGTGATGCTCGACAGTTCGACCTCTCGACCTCCTCCGGTGCGCGCTTGTGGCGCAGACACCACCACCGTTGCGCTAAAACCAAGCGTGCTCGTAACTGTAGCGTCCACGAACGAGACGGCTTCTTGCGACGTGATGTGCATCTGGTTTGCTTCTGTGTCCAGCACAGTCAGGCCGTTGTCGTAGACTCGGTCATTAAGAAAAGCCATGCGTCAAACTCCTACGCGAATTTCTGGTTTCGAACCCGTAGGTTAGTGTTCCCGAGGTCGCTACGTTTTGCGTTGTCCGCCTCGCTGTAAAACATACCACGGTGGTACATTCCAGACTCGGGGTTGGACCACTGCTTTTCGGGGATCATCATCAGCGTGCTCAAAGCACCGTGTGCGATCGTCCGCTCGTGTTTGTCGTAGATGAAGTCCGCTACACCAGTGGCGCGGCCCGACGGCATCAGCACCGCTACCCCTGTCATAGCGTAAGCTGCGTCGGGAGTAGGGAACAAGCGCAGTTCAACGCCGTTGATAATCCCGTACGCTAAAGGCGTGCCCTCGCTGTCATCTGTCCCGTCGTGTTGGTATAGATCAGACACACGTGTGAGGGGACGCCCTGCGACAGCAATCCTGGCTGTGTTTTCCAGCAGAGAAGAACCCTCAGTGAACGGCTGGTACGTGGCCTGACCGATCACAGTGGTTTCGCTGATGGAAGCGCGCCAAATCTCTGAGCGTTTACAGAACTCCTGTGCGGCCCTGAGGATGTGCTGGTCCATGACCTCTTCCGGACATCCTGGGACGTATGGTTGTACCTCGCGGTAAAACTCGGACCAAGCTTTTGTCATGGTGCTACTCCCTCGGCATCACTGCGGCGTCACTAGCCGTTTTCGTCCCCAGCGAAGTGGTGAACGCTTGGTAGTACGCTCCGGCACGGCCCTCGTTTGCGGGGTGCTCTGAGTCTTTGGAGTACGCCCGATACAGAACCCAGTCAATGATGGGCGTCATGTACGTGTCGGGGAGAAGAATTACTTCGGTGCCAGAGTTAGCAGGGTCCAGTTGGGACTCCGTGAGCGCGTGGGTACCTGGGATTTGTGTGTATAGGATTTCCAGCTGGGCGGTTGTCGTCGCAGGCGGGTACACAAAGAAATCAAGCGGTTGGCGCGGGTCGTAGACGTAGTACTGAAGGTCCACCGATGTGGGCTTGTTGTGCCAATCGGGGATTTGGTCGTCAAGCTGGGCGCGCGGCGCTAGGCGGATCACCTTCTTGAGCGACGTCGCCGATACATTGCGGATCACGTCGAGAAGGCGGAGGGCACCTGGAAATGCGGTAGACACGTTTTGCCGCGTGCCCTCTGAGCAGGTGTATGTGGCGCTTGTGCTGGACGCGTCGGGGCGAGACAGAATGATCGCCGTGTACGCTTCGTTGATCCAGTTTTGCAGTTCTAGGCGAGGCCAGCGTACGCCGTCATCCAGGAGGATGTCTTCGGCGCGCTCGATAATGTCTATGACTCGAACAGTGGCCATGGCCGCGTTCCTTACTCTTGTGGAGCTTCAGGCTTTTTGGCCTTTGGCGTCGCTTGCTTTGGTGCAGCTTCTAGTTCAGCTGCAAGTGCGAGGCCATTCTCGTTCAAAACCATCTTATTGTCGATGGCTTTGGCGATAATCATGTTTTCACCCTCAACGCAGAGGATCGCACGGTTCGATACCATTACGGCACCAACGGCTTTGATTAACTTCTGGGCGTCCATGGTCGTTCCTTTACATAGAGAAAGTGGGAGGCTGTTACGCCCCCCACCCTAGTTTAGCTCACTTATGTCGGGTCGCCGACAAGCGCGGTAACAAGCGCTGTGTCTTTGACCACTTTGCGACCGTAAACAGCCAGGCCACGAACGATGTCGCCGAAGTCTGTCTGGTTACGCAGCGGCTCAGTCTTGCTGATTTGCGAAGCAAACGCGCAAGAGTGCTTTGTACCAGCGACCATCATGCGGCGTGGCTTAGAACCGGCATCGGCACCGCCAGAAGCGACTGCCGTCAGGCCGGGGACCATCAGCTTGTCAGTTGTACCCTTTGGCAGAAGGTTAGACACATAGACCTCAAAGCGGTCGAGCATCCCGATTTTACCGGAGCGGATAGTCGAAGACTGGTCCCCAGTAAAGTACGCCTGAGCGATGTCAGTTTGCATGAGCAACTGGCGGTCAAACGGCGAAATAATCAACCAACGGCCTTCTTCAGGGACGTTCTGCTCATCGAGAGCCGCAGACATGCGGAGGATGGTTTGCAGGACGTTGCCTGGAGTTGCCTGGTCGATCGGAACCGCGTCGGAGCCGAGGTTATACTCAGCGGACAGGGCACCAGCGGTGACGCCAGCGTTAGCTGCATCTGGGCCTTCGGTAACGAACCACTGGAAGAAGCAATCGTTTTCGATAGCAATCTTCAGCTGCTTGGCAGCGTCGTCAGTGAACATGTTCATCAGGTCCATGTCGGCCTGGTGAGCAAGCACGTCGTTGACCGACACGCTGAAGTACTTACCCTTGTCGATCTGCATATCCGCAAAGATCGGGGTTGGCACTTCACTTGTCAGGGTTGAGCCTGCGCCAGCGTAGTCGTTGATGGTGATCGAAGGTGCAGTGCGGATACGAATGGTATCGCCCTGGTTTTTGATCTCGCCTTCCCAGTCGGTGTTGGCGATCTCAGTCATCATCGTGCTGGCGTAGAACTTTGCGTTCAGCTTGTTCGACCACAGCTGTGGAATGAACGAGCCGGTGTACTCGGGGGAGGTGGTAAACGCACCTGTGGTTGGGAAAACAGCCATCATGGCCTCCTTAGTTGGTCAACAGCTGTTACGTGGCCCTACTGGCGCACACGCCCTTCAAGGTAAGCAGCTGTAATTTCTGCTTCAAGTTTAGCCGACTCTTCGGCTCGTCCTCGAGAATTCAGCGTTCGGATTTTCGTCCAGATCGCCTCTACCTCACGGGCAGAGTAGACCTTGGTCTCTTTTCCGACACTGGGTGTCGCCGAGGAGTTCGCTGTCCGGTTCGGCGCGACCTGCTTATCGAGTTCTGCTTGGCGCTCAGAGCGTTCCGTATCCATGCTCGCCGTTTCGGGGACCAGTGTAGCTTTGAACAACTTAACGTAGTCCGCCACTGCTTCTGCGTCTCCGGCGTCGAACGCGGCTTTAGCCCGTTCTCTTCGTGGTCCACGGAGCATGGGATCATACTCATTGAGCCACGCGACCCAACGTTTATCATGGTCGATCTCGTCAAAGTCAGGGACTAGGTGCGCCAGCTTCTGGGCAAAGCCCATTTGGCCAACTTGGCTACCTGTCGATGTCACCTGACCTTTCAGCTCTTCAATGATCGCGGCCTGGGCTTTGAGCTGCTCCTGAAATTCATCAGCAACTTCTCGCGCCACTCGCCGCTGAACGTCGATAAGTTCGTCGCCGAACTCTTGTCGATCTGCGTCGGTCACATAGCTGGCCTTCGCCTTCGGTTTTTCCGGTTCCTTTGGCGCTGGGGTGCTGACTTTCTTGGTCAACTCCGCAATTTCTGCGCGCAAAGTGTTCACTTCCTGGTGCAAGCGAGGGACTTCAGCGTCGTACTTCCCCCGAAGGGTTCGGTATCTCTGCTCAAAGTCTTCTGGAACGACTTCTGGTTTGGGTTCAGCAGGCTTTACCTCTCTCGGTTTAGCGGCTTTTTCAGCGTCTTCCTTAGGCTTTTCACCTTCAGTTTCCGGCTTTTCGGTCCCTTTTTCGGGCTTTTCAGCCTTTTCTGGGTCTTTTTTCCGGGCAGAAAGTGTCTTTTCTAGGGCTTCTACTTCATCAAGCTGTGCTTGTACCTGTTTTGGCAACGCCATTTTTTTCTCCTCAAAGCACCAACTCTGTTTCGCAGCGCCTATCGTATGCTGCTCCCGTCATGGTGTGCTTCAGTTTCTAGTCTATCACCTTGGCCGACTCTTCAGCCGCCCTCAGCAAATCTTCTAACATCTCAGCGCGTCCCTGTAAGCGGTGGATTTTCACCATGTCGCCCTCGAACACGAGTCTATGCTTTGTCGCCTCGTTGTGGGAGGCGAAAAACCTTAACATTGCCGACATCCCGGGTTCTTTGAGCCGCGCAAACGCTTGGCGAACCTGGGGGTCTTCGTTGTTCAGGTCTATCATCTCGTAAACTAGCTCCGGTGTTGTAACGTGTCAACGTGTGAAGTACTTATGCCCCGCCGGGCCGCGCGCTTACGAAATTCGACTCTCGCCCGCCTTGGGCAGAACCGTCCTCCTGGAGGGCCTTCTGCTTCGTAGCAAAGTCGATCTGTTTAGCGGCCTGATCCATCTGGGCGTTCTGGGCGGCAGCTTGCTGCTGCTGCTGCAACTGAGCCTGCTGCTCAGCCTGCTTGATCGCCATCTGCTCGGCGGTCGGGACCAGTTTGTCCACGTTCATGTTTAGGTTACCCGCCATGTCACGCAGCAGCTCCGCAGCGCCTGGGAGTCCAACAACCTGTTGTGCAACAGGGCTTTCCAGGACCACCCGAAGGAAATCGTTCTTCCGAACGGCTTCAGCTTCCTTGACGACAAGGGACATCGCGCCCCGCGCAATGACCTGAACGTCACCGATGAGGTCTGGGTCTTGGGCGTAGCGCAAGTTGCGCTGGTATTGCCGCTCAAGCATCGGAGTCAGCACATCCTGGTCGATATTGCCGATGACCTGCTTGATGCTTTTGCCTGCGTTCGAGATCAGCATGGACAGACCAGACGACGTGCGCCCAGCGCCCGGGACGTGCTCACCGGTCATATAACGCGGGATACCGGACACTTCGTCCGCGATGCCCATGAACCTGTCGAACACGGCCATAAGCTCTTGTGCGTTTGAGTTCGGCTGGAAGAACGAGATGGGTGGCGACGTGTCGCCGTACTCGGACTGCTTGAACTGCCAAATCTTCCACGGGGCCATCTGCGTGATGTCCTCGCCCGCTGGCAGGCGACTGATGTTGACCCCCACCTGTGGACCCGACGCGATACCCATGTTGTTTGCGAGCGCACGCGCTGCGGCGTTACACATGTTCTGGGCGTCCATGCAGAGATCAGCGACTCCGTTTCCGTCGACGCGACCGGGCGTCTTCTCGTACGACGTCACATAGTACGGCTTCCGGCCCAGAGCGTCATAGTTCAACACGGCCTTGATGACCTTGTTGTTTATCATCCACACTTCGCAGGGGTACGATCTCAGCGGGTCCTGGATGTCTGTCTCGGCCATTCCCCACTCGATCAGGAGTTTGCCAGGGATCGAGTCCCAGAGCTGCAAGGCGCTGACGACATCGTCGACGCCCTCGTCCATGTCTTTACCTGTGGCTTCCTCGAGTTCGCTGTCGTCGTGGTCGAGCCAACTGTCGCCGGTAAGCCCGAAATTCTCCAGCACGTCCTTGATCGCGTCCTCGTCGTATCCGTCAACGCCGCGCATGGCCTCGATGTCATCGCGAGTCAGGTGGTGCAGCTCGATACAAGGCATGTTCTGCACGTCGTCGCCCCAAGGTGCCCAGTAAAACTTGAACGGGTCGACCCGTTCCCACTCGTCGCGCACAACCTCGACAGCGGCCATACCACCTTGAACGTACTTCATAACTTTACGGCGGCGCGGAACCGGCCCTTTCAGGACGGCGTAGGGAAACGTGGCAACGTCGTTGGTAAAATTGTAGAGCGCCTTGATGAAATGACCCTCTGTGAGCTGGTCCTCCATCTTCCGCTCCATGCGGTCAACGCGCTTCTCGGCCTCTTCCTTGAGGCTGCGCATGGCCGTGTCTTTCATGCCTGCCATCAGCATCCGGATGTCTTCTTCCGATGGAGGCTCTCCCCCCATCATCAGGTACTGCTGCAAATTCCGCTCGAGCGTAGACTGCATAAACGCCTTCAGGTCCGGCGGCACGTCAGGGATCGGAGTGGCAGAGAGCGCCCACGGTTTGTCGGCACCGGTGCCCAGCAGAGTATCCCGCAACCACGCCGTGGCGGTGCGGCATTTCGTGCTGACGATGCCCATAAATATCTCGGACCCGCCCTGTTCCTTGATCTCGCGCAGCTTCTCGGGGTCGTACTTCATGCTCCGTGCGCGGAGGCATTTTGCCAGGCGAGGCTCGATTTCCTGCTTCTTGTGGTCCCGCATCGAGGTCCACCGTTTCCGCACGTGCGCCGCAAGCCCTTGGATAACTGGAGAATGTTGTTTGTCCTCAGCTGCCCGTTTCGCTGCCGCCTCAAGGTCGGACGAACGCGCGACAGGGATCAGTGCGTGGCCAATGTTCATGGTGATCTCTCATGTATGACGTCGCGGCCACGTTAACTTTTATACGTTATTCCGTCAACCGATCGGGTTAGGGGTTCACATAAGCATTCCCATAGCAAAAACATACAGGTTTTGAACGGTAACATTCGCAGTCCCGGTATCGTTCGCTACGCGCAGCTCAAGATAATCGTCTTTCGACAGCACCGCGTCCGCGTGGATCGAAGCCGCGCCAATGTCTGTGCCGACGCCGATCTTCCGTTTAACTGGAACACCGATGGCCGTACCGTTCCTGAACCACTGGAACGCCAGCACTTGGTTGCCGGAATCACACAGCATGTCCATGTTCGCCACGATGTGGAAGTGGCGGGGAGACCGACCGGTGTACGTCAGACGTCCTGTCGTAGCCTCAGTGATAAGATGTGGAAACCCGCTTGGGACGCGCGTTCCCGCAACGTTCACAAAAACGCTCTGCGCGGTGATAACCGTCGCGGTAGCATTGCCTGCCATCCCGGCCCCGCCGTGCGGTGGCGACATACTTACAATCAAGTCCCTCAGCTCTTGCTCGTACGGGCTGAGCATATTTTGTAACTCTACTATTGTACGTTCTACGTCTGCCATGGCCACACCGATCTAGTTTTAGGGTCAATAAAGTTGGTGAAAGTGTATGTTTCGCGCTCTGGCGTGTCAACGCATCATGTCCAGCCCGCCGAGCTGACCTTCACGATCTCCCGACGCACGTCCGACTCGGCGCGCCCAGCACCAAAAGTCTCGCCTCCGTCGGCGTGCATACACAGGTACTGGAACGCGTCGGCCACGTCCGACCACGGGTGGGATTTGTCCGGTTTGTCGTCAACCGCACCCTTCGTATTGATCTTGTATTTGTACTTACCCGCCAGTGCCTGCACCAACGGCTGCGCGCTCTCCGCGTCGATCGCAACGCCGTACTTCCCGTCGACAACGCGAGTTAAAAAGCTCTCCACCGACGCAAGCCGCGCAGCGAGCGAGTTCGTTTTCGCGGCCTTGATCGTAAAGCCCTCGTTTTTGTAAATCTCCCCGACGGTCCGCTCGTCGGTCTGCACGCGCTGGAACGCAGCAGGGTCGATTATGATAAGCACCGACCGCCCCGGGAATTTGTTGACGAGCAAGGGTTTCAACTTCTCGCGTATGAACCGCAGCGCCCCCATGTCCTGTGACACGAGCGCATCGTACACCACGAGCCGTCCGTCGTAGGCCACCTGCCCGATGACAGCCGCCGGCGTAAGCCCCGCGTCGACGCCGATCAACAACGGCGAGCTTGTGTACAACGGGGTAATCGGTTGCTTGGTTGTGTGCGCGTCCCTGTGGAACGACTTGAACACGGGTTGCCCCGACAGGCTCTTGCCGAACTCGGCATGGATGTACACCGCGATCCAGTCCTCGGTTTTCCCCTGCGCCAGGTTGTCGTAGTAGTCATCCGGCAAAAACTTCGTCCAGTCCGCCTCGGGGCTAAGCCCGCTGGGCTGGATCGTGACATGCACGTTGTCCGGCGGCTCGGCGATGAGCTTCTCCCAAAAGGTATCCTGGTCCGGCGGGTTCGTCATACCCCACAGGTGCATATTCATACGCCCGTCGTCGGTCACACACCCGACCCCGTTCATCATTTTGTCGGGGTACCGCCCCACACGACCCTGCGCCGCGTTGTAAATGTCGGGGTGTATCTCCCGAAACTCGTCGAAAATGATGAAACTTGCCTGCAACGACAGCAGACGCCGCACGTCGTTCTGGTCGTCGAGTCCACGGAACAGCACTTCGCACTCGATGTCCCCCACCTCAATGACGAACTTGTACTCGGTTTTGCGGAAGTACCCCATAACCCCGTCGGGTATCCACTTCAGGAAGTCAGGTATGCTCGTGTCCCGCAGCTGCTCGCGTGTGTTCCGGACCCAAATGCAACGGGACCTCCGGACGCCGTCCTTGCACGGGGCCATCTGCGCTGCGTGGTGCAGGATTTTCATGATCCCGGCGGTGGTTTTCGTGGAACCAACCGGGCCGATCGCCAGTGATATGAACTTCTCAGAGTAGAAAAAGGCGTCGAGGCTCCGGATAACCTCAAAATCAATCTGGTGCATTGACGGCCTTACCCTCGATGGTGACGCTGTGGTCGTTATCCACCGCACGTGTGATGTTGATGACCACCTGTGGGCCAGCATCCGCCACAGCGACTTTCTCTTCCGGCTCCAACCTGCCCATTTTGTTGAGCATCTTCTGGAACTCGATACGGGTCTGGGGGTTTATGTCCGGGTTCTGCATGTGACGGAACAGGTTGTCGAGGTTCACCGCACCCATAAGGCGCGCCACAACTTCCATCTTTGCGGGGTCGTCCTCGATCCCCTGCAACTGTCCACGGGACAGGATGGGCTTACCCCGTGTTGTGGAGTTCGCAACTTTGTCTACCTGCTGGGCCATAACGGTGTCCTGTAGTTTCGTGGCTAAATTAGGGGGGCCGGTGCATTTCGTCAAGCGCGTCGCTGGTTTGCCCGCTGCTCCTTGGGTGTGGCCCACCGGCAGTTACTACGCTTGTAGTTTCCGTCGTTGTCTATCCGATCAAGTGAGTGACTCTTTGTGGGTTTAAGTCCCATGTCGGCCACAAATTTTTTGAACCCGTCCATCGACCCGTTAACCTCGCCGCGTTCTAACTTGCCACGCCACCGCTTACCGACTTTGATGCCACGGGCACCGTAGTGTTCGTAGTTGTGGTTGTTCGGGTTTCCGCAGCGGTCCAACATGGCTCGCCAACATCGGTACAATGGATGTTTTTGGCCGTCTTCACCTTTACCGCCCCAACCGCAGCAGTCTTTACACCTCGGGTGTTTTGCACGGACCACATTGCACCTGCCGGTTTCGTAGACTTTGCCGCAACTGCATTGAACCGTGACGTACGCTATGGGGTTCCCGCTGGCGTTGCGTGAAGTGCGTTTGTCGATGACGCGCAATTCCCCGAAGGTGCGCCCTATGATTTCGGATGGCATACATAAAACTCCTGTGCTGGCGTGCTAACTAAATATACGGGACACATAAAGGTGTCAAGGGGGCCTTGCGATGTAACAAACACATAAGGGTGGGTATGGGGGGGCGGGGGCATCGGTCCCTCCCCCTCCTGTTGACGCGGCGCTATAGTTGAGGCGGGTTAAAAGCCCTACTAGGACAAGGTCCCCGCCTCGGTCGAACCCTGCGATTGTAGTAAATCGCGTGGAAGCTTAACTGCGACTGCGTGACGCGCGAAAGTTGTCAAGTGTTAACCGCCATTGCGTGCGGGGAAGGGGGATGCCTGTGAGCCGAGGAGCTGGCTTGCGAAACCTGTGATGGGACTATCAGTCACGCGCCATAGCGCGGGCCAGCCCAACCGACCCCTACTCTGGGGGTGCGCAGTCACAACTAGGCAGGATACCCATAACTCCCTCTGACAATGGGAGCGGGTATCTGTAAGCGCATAAGGGATTGTGCGCTTTCACTACCCAATCAATGATCCCGTTATATCTTTGAAAGGCTTTTACCATGCTGACTATCAAGCAACTCAACACTAAAATCCGGTCTGTTGAAAAGCGGAGCACTACGTTGCGCGCTGACATTCAGGTCATTCTGATCAACGCTGCTGGTCACGCTTATGCGCACCGCGACGTGTCCTCATTCAGCCGTCTGTTCACGTCCGTGAAAGGCGCAGACCGTACTGCAATGGCGACGTGGATACGCGAATACGGTTTCGCGTTGCTGCAAAAAGACGGCACGTTTCGTCTGAACAAGGCTGAACACAAGAACGCTGATTTTGTGGATGGGGACGATTGCGTCAACTATCTGACTGACAATGCGCCATTGTGGGACGCTACTGCACCGTCTGCTGAAGACATTGTGCAGAACATGGATGTGGCACGTCTGATTGAATTGCTCGCGACTAAGATCAAGAACGCTGGTTCACCTGCGAGCGCCAAGAAGGTCAACGTGATCTTGGATACCGCCAAGACTGTCACGGCGCTTGAGCACCTTCGTGCGTCCATTCAGGACAAGGCTCTTGAAGCTGCCAACGCGCAAGCTGCGAAAGATCGCGCAGACCACGCAGCAGCGCAGCGTGAAGCGGACGAAGAAGAAGTATACGGCATCGCCGCTGAATAAGCTGCAACCATCTTGTGAACATATCATGAGGCGCATCCTTCGGGGTGCGCTTTTTACATGTCCACGACTCATCACGAAAGGATAACGCCATGCGTCGCCATAACATCTATGACGTGCCGAAAGGTAAAGCTCTCGTCAACCGTCGCTGTCTGTCTGTCACGACCGCTACGCCACAACAACGCGACCGCGCTCGTAGCCGCTCTTTCGTGGCGACGTGCAAGCTGCGCCACAAGCTGCTCAACACCGACGTGGCTCTCGTGGACGACTCATGGTGCCACGTTGTGCGCGGTAAAGTGGTAGCCAAGTTCGCCAACATGAACGCCGCTATCGACGCTTTATAGTACTATGTGGGACAGTATCCCCATCCGTGTGCAGACGGATAGTACTAAGCGGGTGTCGTACGGTACTACCTGTCGGGTAACATAACACCAGTTGTAATATAACAGCCCCAAAACAGGGGTTTTGTTATATTAGCGGTCCACCAAACCCCTTATTTATATACTCTTTCTCTTAATAATAATAATAACATAACAATATAACTAGACTAGAGAGAGAGAGGTGCTGGAAAAATTCGGCAGAATGGTCTTTGGCGCTCCGCGCGTAAAACCGTAAAACCCATCTCTCTATTTTTCCGTGTTACATTGTTATGTTACCTCGTAACCTATTGATTTTACAGTAATATAACAAAACACGATTGTTATGTTACACCGTTATGTTTCCCCCATTGTTATGTTACCCAACCCAAAAACCCTCTGATCTTGGAGAACCCCCTGTTATGGAACACATCGCAACCATGTACCAACTCGTGATCGAAATTGTCTCGAACTGTGGGTTGGACTACGTTTTCGTGGCGGACACCAACCTGACCTTGGTGGAATGCGTTATATCCAGTATCGACTGGATCGTTGAAAACCAACCCGAGGTCGTAGCGACATGCGAGGCGATGCCATGAACCGTAAAGACGCAGAGCGCATGGCGTTCATCACTGGCGCTGTATTCGCAGCCTTCCTTAACGTCCTCTTGGACCACGGAACGGAGAGCCGATGCCAGCGCATGTACGACGTGGCGGACTGCCAATGGACAGGCATAGGGTACGAGCCAGTGTATCGCGAGAACGTGGCACCCAAGCCGCACGTCCCGACGGCATCACCGGCATCAAACGACGACTCATCGGAGGGCAGCAATGGCGATCAGTGACAAACTAAGCGAAGCATACGCAGAGATGCTGTTCTTGGATGATATGGATAAGTTGCTGCGAGAATACGAGGTGCGTGCGATTGCGCGGCGCATCTTGGAGACTCCAGAGCAGAAGCGTCAAGCTCGGCTCGAACGTATCAGACAGGCCGTGATGAAACCGCTAGCCTGACCTGTTTATAGTGGAAGACACTCCAACGAAAGGACGACATCATGCTCTAGCACATGGCTGGCAAACATCTGTAAGGCTCCAGCCCACGACAAAGCCACCAGAACCGCGCCCCTTTGGAGATGCGCAGCCGCCACCGTAATGCAGGTGTGGCACCATAACGTCGGCAATGGCCGACACGTCCCACGTAAGCACGGGCTTGCCCCATGACGAGACTGGGACGAACTACGACGACGACGTTGACACCCGGGAATCAATCGACG
>Ga0102814_10002219_pt1 | contig 13270 bp, 16 predicted proteins | sample ColrivemetaGS741_FD_79112 | JGI IMG/M metagenome (GOLD analysis project Ga0102814, IMG submission 79112) | Estuarine microbial communities from the Columbia River estuary - Flood tide ETM metaG S.741 | ecosystem: Environmental > Aquatic > Marine > Intertidal zone > Estuary | place: USA... | reverse complement strand
ATGACTGACGCTGAAGATCCAGATATTATCTACGACCAAATTCGTGGAATACTAGGAGAACACTTTCACAACTTCTGCTTCATCGTTATGGATGAAGGCGGGGATCTGTTCTATGACTACACGAACTACAGGGTAGGCAAGATGCTTATGACTGAAGCCGTAGAGGATCTGAACTCCGAGGTGGATGAATTCGACTGGGAAGACCTAGTGGACGAGGACGAGGACGAATACGAGCACTAAGTATGGAACTATCCTTCAGCGACCACCCAATCCTGCCGTCCCCAAGTGACGAGGAGATTATATACCTAGCGGAGAATGACCCCAAGCTGCTAGAGCAGCTCTATCTTGCTCACGAGGGTAGGATCAAAGCATCCGTGAGCGATCCCCTACGTTATGGGTTCGACCTACCCGGTTGGAGTAGAGCCAGGGAGGCACTTGAAGAATTCAATGAGTGCCTTGCACTCGGTGGAAACAGAAGTGGCAAAACGACAGGTTGCGCAAAAATGGTAATGGAGGCAGTGACTGAGTCCGAGGGAGGTCACATTGTTTGCTTTTCGCAAAATGCGGATACGTCAATCAAGGTTCAACAGCCAGCAATCTGGGAGATGATGCCCAAGGAGTTCAAGAAGAAGACCAAGGGTATTGAGGGCTACATCAACTATTCAATGCAGAATGGATTCACAGGTAGTTCATTCGTGTTTCCCGATACTCGCACACGGGTGGACTTCAAGACATACACCCAGTACTCCAATAACTCAACCATACTGGAGGGATTTGAGTTCGGCTTCAAGGATCCCAAGGGCTTGAATATCGGCACTTGGCTTGACGAATATCTAGGTGACGCTGCCCTAGTCAATACCCTGCGGTTTCGACTAGCTACACGGGACTCCAAGATGATCATTGGCTTTACGCCAATTGATGGATACACACCATTCATTGCTGAATATCTCAAGGGTGCGGAAACCACTCAGACAAGGCCAGCGGCCTTGCTTCACAATAAAGAAGTTCCCATATGCCAATACAGCCCAAGCAGGGATGCAGGCGTAGTATATCTTCACTCCGACGAGAACCCATTCGGCGGATACGAGCGTATCGCAAAGGACCTAGCTGGTCGACCCGAGGACGAGATCAAGGTTCGTGCATACGGACTTCCGGTCAAGTCAGTGAATTCTCTACTGCCCAATTTTAATACAGAAGTAAATGTCCTCAGCGATGAACCCAATAAGTACGGGATGGCGTTCCCCGACATTTCGGATAAGTCCAAGTTCACCTGCTATCAGGTGGTTGACCCCGCTGGCGCAAGAAACTACACAGCCATCTGGGCTGGGGTAAATGAAAACGGCGAAGTGTTTATCCGCAGGGAATGGCCCGACAGGAGCACCTACGGGGAGTGGGCAATGTTCGGAGATCCAAAGTGGAAGTACGGTCCAGCAGCTAAAAAGATTGGACTAAACGTCGAGGGATACTGCGAACTCTTCGAAGAAATCGAAGAGGATCTAGGCATTGAGGTAACTGAGCGAATCGGGGACTCCCGTTTCTTCGCAAGGGAGAATGAGAACAATGATGATCTTTTTACATCCTTCTATGATTTCGGCCTAAGCTTCGTCCCGTCCGATGGCAAGATGGAGGAGCGTGGCATCACAGCACTGGATGACTGGTTCAACTACAATCCAAACGTAGAGATCGATGCAATCAATCGACCCAGGTGTTACATTCATTCGGACTGCGGCAACCTCGTTGACAGTCTCATTAACTACAACGCAGGTGGAAAACCAGAGGAAGCCCTGAAGGACTTCTTTGATGTCATCCGATATTTGCGGATGTCAAACAGCGGAGACGGTCCGGACTTTATGTCGGACGCATCAATGCAAGCAACCAAGAACAATAAAGGAGGATACTAATGCCAAAGAAACGACTATCAGAACTAGCAAAAGAATACGGGATTTCATTTGAAGAAATCCATAAGATCGCCACCCACAGCCTTGAGGAGGATATGATCACGGGAAGGGGCAAGAACCTATGGATGTCCGAAGAGGGACAGCACTGCCTAGATGACCTCATTCCTATGACAACAATCTTCAGAGGAATAGTTATTAACCAAGCACCAAACAAGCGTTTTGTTCTAGCTAGAATAAAGGAACTCGGCAAGAAGGTTCCAGTCAGTATCCCACTTGCCCTATCTGGTAAACTGGATGGTAAAGTTATACACATCGAGGCTGACAATTCTAATAACGAACCAAAGTACAAGTGGATCAAAGCACCAGTTCGTCAGTAGCCAAAATGAAAATCACTAAATAATTTATGGAAAACGAGACTACATCAAAAGCACTCACATATGTTGGCAAGGATCCAAGCGTGAAGACCTTACGCTATGCCTATGACCAGACCGTAACCGAGCTGTCATCGTATTTCGACCTATGCCGTAGTAGCTATGATGACCGCCGCAATTGGTGGCCTGGTAAAAGCCGTGATCACCGCAAGCACGGTGCGGACGCATTCCCCTGGGAGGGAGCATCGGATATGGAGAGCCACGTCATCGACGAGCGCATCACCCGACTGGTATCATTGTTCTCATCTTCACTGAACCGATCCAATGTTCGTGCGTTCCCAACTGAGGTAACTGACATTGCACGTTCGAAGCTAGTCTCTGGTTTCCTCAAATGGATGGTATCAAGCGGATACATTCCACGTTTTGGACGTGAGATGGAGTTAGGTGCTAACTACCTCCTAGAGCGTGGTATCCTAATCACTTACGTAGGTTGGCACAAGGAGGATCGCAAGTTCCTGCAGGAGCTAGACCTTAATCAAATTGCGCAAATTGCTCCAGACATTGCACAATTAATCACCACGGGCGAAGCCGATGATGAGATCATCGATTTGCTCAAGGCAACATTTCCAGGCGTTACAACACGAAGGGCAAAAGCAGCACTCAAAACATTACGAAAAACAGGAGTAACTCAACTGCCCGTTGTGCGCCGACAGGTTGATGCACCCCAAGTAAAAACACTAGCCCCCGATGGGGACTTCCTCTTTCCTCCGTACGTTACAGATCCCCAGCGTTCTCCCTACTGCTTCTGGAAGACTTACTACACTCCACAGGAGTTAGAGAACAAGGTTGTCACCGATGGATGGGACGAGGACTTCGTTGATTACATCATTGAACACTATCGTGGTGTAAGCACTAGCGGCATCGAGAATGAGTTCGAAGCACGTCGATCAACTGGTCTAACAGATGATCAATACGAGGCAAATGAACTCATTGAGTTAATCTACGGATACCAACGTTTAATTGACGAAGAGGATGGATCCGAAGGAATCTACTGCACAGTCTTTCATCGTGAGTTCGATGGTAACGAGGAAGCACCAGGATTCGCAAAGTTTGAATTGCTGAATGGATACGAGGACTACCCAGTTGTAGTCACTAAGCTATCCGAGGACAGCAAGCGACTCTATGACGCAATGACTATCCCGGACGTACTCCGTGGCATTCAGAACCAAGTTAAGGTAGAGCGTGACTCCCGAGTTGACCGCAATAGCTTAGCTACACTTCCGCCAATTCTTCACCCCGTAGGTCAAGCACCAACGGACTGGGGTCCTGGTCGTATGATTCCTTATCGCCGCAAGGGCGACTTGGACTTTGCTCCTACACCCCCACCCCCTACTGGCTCAATTGAAATTGAGAAGACACTAGAGGAACAAGCTGACCGACTGGTTGGACTGGATGAAACATCATCCATTAGCCAAATCCGTAAGCAGTTCCTCGTGGACAAGTTCCTTTCGCACTCGGCTGAGGTTATGGCTATGGCATTCAAGTGCTTCCAACGCTTTGGACCAGATGAAGTATTCTTCCGAGTAACTGGCAATGCAGACCCGCAGACCTTCACTAAGGGTGACCCCAATGAGAACTTTGACATTATGATTAGCTATGATGTACTGAACTCAGATGCTAACTCACAGGAGCAGAAGCTACAGCAGATCACTGCACTCACTGCCCTCGACCGCAATGGTCGAATCAATGTGGACTCACTGCTTGATCTCGCAGCCCAAGCAATTGACCCAGTACTTGCGGACACTATTCTACAGCCAGCAAAGGTAGCTGCTGAACAAATAACTCAGTTTGTAACGGATGACTTGGCTAAGATTTACTCCGGGATGGAAATGCCAGCTCGCCCGAATGGCGGCCAAGTTGCCCTTCAGATCATCCAACAGTATGTGTCCCAGCCGGACATTTCAGGGCGACTGCAGTCGGACGAAGCTTTTGCAGCTCGTCTTCAGAAGTATGCTGGTCAGTATCAGTTTGCTCAACAGCAGCAAGTCAATGCAACCCAGAACGGACTATATGGAACCGAGGCAGCTTCAATCGGCGAAGTACAGACACAGGGATTACCATCGGGAGGAGGAAGCTATGGAGGGTAAAGCCAGTAATGTATCAGTGATGGAGCAAGGCATTCGCCGAGCTAAAGAACTTCGTGCGCAAGAATACTACAATATGATTGCCCTCAATGAGGGGGTTAAGCCCAAGGTATACAAGGACAGTAAGGGTCATCGAACTATTGGAGTGGGCTTCAACCTAGAGGACGGAGGTAATCGAAAGATACTGAAGAAGGAAGGTATTGATATTAATGAGCTTTTTGACGGAAGGGAATTAAGTGAGAATGAAGTAAAAACCCTATATAACTACAGCTTGACCCAAGCATTTAACGATGCTCAAAAGTTTGACAAGGGATTTGCCAAGAGACCAGAAAAGGTAAAGAAGGCAATCGTGGATATGTCCTTTAACCTTGGTCTCACTAAACTAAATAAATTCAAAAAAATGCGTGAAGGCTTGGAAGCAAATGACTACAGCAAAGCAGCGGATGAAATGGTGGACAGCGAATGGTACAAGCAGGTTAAGTCCAGGGGTCCCCGTACAGTTAATTTAATGCGATCATCAGCCAAATAATATGAATAAACCGAATGTTAGAATATTTCCTGGTAAATTCCCATCAGTTAAAAATGAGGATGGAACCAATAGTAATGTTAAAATAGGAACGTTTACCTTTGGAGAAGGAGACAAGCAAAAACATTTATTAATACCAACAATGGTTGATGGTAAGCAATTATCAAATGATGATGCTGTTGATTTAGCAAAGTCAAATGGGCTAGATCGCTATCCATCATTCAATAGTCAAGCAGAAGCAGATCAGTACGCCGAAGTAATTCATTCAAAAATTAATGAATCTGGATTTTTAACAAAATAATATGAACCTACAAGACGATTTAAACACACTACTCACTCACGATTCGTTCATCAGATACCTGCGGGTAATCAGTGAATTACGTGAGGAGACAATATCAGAATTGCACGAAGCAAGCATTGATAAGATCCAGCAGCTATCGGGAAGAATCCTGAGCTACGATCAGATCCTGCATCTGTCCAACTTCAATTCTATTAAAGGAATCCCACTACAAACTGACTAGCCCAAGTGGGGTTGCACACTGTGTTACTATATTTACATCGCCATCGCTCGGCGTTAAGGAGTGGAAACAAACAAATATATGACCGATGAAATACCAACGGAGAACTCTGCGTCCGTAGAAACAGCAGTGGAAAATACAAATATTACAGCGTCTGATTTCGTTACCAGACGCTTGGGATCTACACCAGAGCCTGCGCCGACCGAGGAGGAATCCACGGAAGAAGTAGTCCAGGAGGAAACCCCCGAAGTTGAAGCAGAGGTTAGTGAAGAGCAGGAGGAAACTCCAGCGGAAGCACCGACCGAAAATGTTCTTTCACAATTAGATCTAGATGATATGTCCGAAGCAGACCTTCGTGAACTATCCGAAAAACTTGGCAGTCGAGCAGTTGCGAGATTTGGTGAGCTTACCGCAAAGCGGAAAGCAGCTGAAGAACGTATAAGCTTATTGGAAGCCAAGCTGCAGCAAGCACCAGATCCGCTCAAAGCACCCGAAACAGTAGCTAACAATCCTTTCGCTTCATTGAATACAATTGAAGCCCTACAGGAAAAGGCCGAGGAAGTAAATTCCGTAATCGAGTGGGCAGAGGATACGTTGTTTCAAGCAGACGGATATGCGCCCGAAGATGTAGTCGTAACAGTTGATGGACAGGAATTAACCAAGGCTGACGTACGCAAGAGTTTATTGAACTCCCGTAAGTCCCGTGATAAGTTCCTACCCTCCCAACTAAAAGCGGTGCAATCCAAAGAGCAAGGCAAGCAATTGGCTGAATCCTTCCAAGCGAAGGCAGTCGAAGAACTCTCTTGGCTCAGCGGTGAGGACAATGATGTTCGCCATCAATACAATGCTATTATGCAGGATAAACGAGTGGAAGAGATGTTACAGTCCCTTGCCCCGGATGTGTCCGCACAGATGCCATACCTAATGGCACACGCAGCAAATAGCTTGTGGGGACGAACACCAGTCAAGGCTGAGAAGCCAGCATCGGCAACATTGAACCCACCCAAGCAGGTAGGATCCGTGTCCGCAGCGACTGAAAAATCATCTAACACCCCAACGAAAGCAATTCAGAAACTAGCTCAACAATATAAAACTAGCGGAGATAAAGGCGATTTCATCAAATTCCGAACACAACAATTAAAAACCCGATAACACAAATTATATAACATTATGGCATTCTCAAATACCTATGACGTAGATAATAACGGTTCGGCTGTTTCCAATCGTGAGGACCTCACAGATGTACTTACCATCTTGGCCCCAGAAGAAACTCCGATCCTTTCATCTGCACAAAAGCAACGCGCATCAGCTACTAACACAGAGTGGACAGTAGATTCTCTCAGCGCACCTAGCACTGCTGGCATCGTCGAAGGCGATGACATCGGTACATTCACTGACCAATTCGCTGGTCGTGCTCGTATGGGCAACTACACACAAAAGTTCCGCCGGGACTATCGTGTATCCGATCTTCAGGAAGCTGTTGATTCTGTTGGTCCAGCTAAAATTGCACAAGCAGAAGCTAAAGCAATCCGTGAACTCAAGCGTGACATCGAAGCAACACTTTGCTCCGCTAACGTTAAACAACAAGCTACTGCCGCTCTTCCTTATAAGATGACTGGCCTTGGTGGCTTCATTGACTCGGGTGCTGCTGCAACAACTGTACCTGTTGGCTTCACAACTCCTGCTTCTAGCATCTACACAACTACCGAGTCCGCTGCAAACGCTTTCAGCGAGACTGCACTGAACGACATCATTTCGAGCATCTTCGAAGTTAATGGTGTGTCCAACGGTTTGGTTCTTGTTGCTGACGTTGGCCTCCGCCGTGTCATCAGCGACTTCGCTCGCTTGTCAACTGTTTCTACAGAAACTAGCATCCGTAACGTAAACTACGATGGTGGTGTTGCAGCGATTAAGCTCAGTGTTGAAATGTATCAAAGCGATCACGGTATCGTTTCGATCGTCAATGCTAACCCTGACTGTATGCCTAACTTCGGTGGTGCTACAGCTAACTCCAGTGGCTACCTGCTCAATCCTGAGTACTACGGTGTACACGAACTGATCCCTATGGGTTCAACTCGTCTACCTAATCAAGGTGGCGGCGAACGTGGTTTCGTTGATTGCGCTCTGACCCTCGGTGTTTACCACCCACAGGCTCACGGCTTAATCCAGGACGTAAGCTAATTCAATTTGGAGAGGGGTTGGTCCGATCCCAGCCCCTCTCCTTTTTTTTATTTATGCAAATTGTAAACAAACCCCAGGGCTTGTCCGACGAGGACATTGATGCAGCTCTCAGAGCTGAGGTCAAAGCTAGCCTTGATCACGAAGTAGCAACCGAGAAAGATCGATACGACTTAGCTCGTAGGGATGCTACTGCCAACATCGGAAAGACGCACCCCCTCCTTGGGAAGTGCGTGGCAACTATGCCACCCCGTGAATACTTTCGCCTAATCAAGAAGTACGGTCACGCAGAGGTTCATTCCGTTAATTTTCTAAAATACTTCCAGCGTAAGTTCAGTGACCTAAGTCCGAATAAATTATAATGCAGACTAGAACATACGGCGATTTATACGAGTTGATTCAATCCCTTTCGGGGGTTGGTTCGTTTGCACCAAGCGAGCAGGTTAATATCGCAAACTTCATTAACCGTAGGTTCTACGAGGCTTACAACATTAGCCAAGCGTGGCCGAGGTACTTGGTGGCTGGTGAGGAGCGCACACTAAGTGCGGACCAATCAGTTCCCTACGCTGAGGGAACAAAAAACACAATTGGTGAATTCATCCGTATCCATAGGAACCAGCCGTTCCTAAACAACTCGACTGTTGAGTACGAATTTTATGTTGATTCAATTGGTGCGCACATTTTAAATGTTGTTAGTTCTTCTGACTCAGGTGTTTTTGTTACTTACAAAAAGGAATTTCAACCGTTCACAACATCGTCGGATTATCTGAACAGCACTGAACTTGTTCCCGCTGAATTTTTTAACTTTATTGCGCATACCTCCTATGCTGACTTCCTGCGTATGGATGGTCAGACGGACAAGGCAATCACCGAAGAACAGAATGGTCAGCAGTATCTAGCTCTTGAACTAGAAAGAGTTGATTTGATCACTAACAATAATACCGTCAACAATCGGTTCTCAACTTACGTAAATCGACAAGCTCGATAGACAACAACAAACAAACACTATGAGTTCATCAAGAAACAATACCCTAGAATTCTCCTCGGTTGGATCAGAGGTACTTAACTCCGGTGACTCCGTCACTGGCAAACGGTACGGAGCTATTCAAGTAGTTACTGATACTAACTTTTCAGTACTTACAGCAAACAATGTTGACCAGAGCAGTGCTGCACTTACGGGTGTAGGCATTGGCGCAGGCACAATTCTTTACGGTCAGTTCAGCGCAGTTGCTGTAACTAGCGGTCTAGTAATCTGCCACAAGTACTAGTATGTACCTTAGCCTAAAGGGTTCCCTGGGGCATACCCCCATTACGGGCGGGGTAGGCGAGAATCTCCTTCAGATTGCTGAAGGGGCTTCTGCTGCTTATAGCCTACGTAACCTAGGATCGGGCAGCCCTGCGGTTGTCCGTGTTCGTCGTGAAAGTGACAATAACGAACGGGACTTTACGGCTCAGGACATTAGTACCTCGGTTCTAACGAACTGGGTCAACGAGCAGATCACACCCCCACTTGACCTACGTGAGCTTACAGCTACGGGTCGTGACGGCCCTATCATTGAGGCAGCGGCTGCTTACAGTCTGCGTAACCTTAGTGACTCCTATACGGGTAGCGTAGTTGATGTTCGTCGTAATACTGACGGCAACACGCAGCCCTTTACGGCTGCTGAGGTTGCTGATGGTACGCTGGAGGATTGGGTACTAGGTGACGCTGCAAGTTTAGTGGGAGATGCTCAGTATTTTAATGGGACGGATTCGAAGGTTGCACTTGACTCTGAAGTATCAATGGTAGGAGATTTTACGGTAAGCGGAAGCTTCCTGTTTTCGGGGTCTTTATCAGCAACTAGGCCACTTACTGGTGTGACCGCTGGCAATAGTCGCATAGGAGTCACGACGGGGACTGGGATTGTGTTTATTCAAATCGAAGGCAATGTATATAGTTTCACGTCACTGATCATACCAGCCAATGACAAAACATTGCGAACATTTTCAGTTACTCGCTTAGGCACAACGACTACGATGATTATATCTGGAATCGGCACTCAGGCGGTGACTACTTCAGCCGATACGTTCCTAGTTGGTTTGATTGGTAGGAACGGAACTGGAGCACAGGTCTGGGAGGGCATCGTGTATGACATTAACCTAAACAACCAAGCCGCCTACACAGGACTTTCCCCGACACTCTTTAACGACACCATAGGCTCCAACAACGGAACCCCAAGCAACCTAGTAACCTTTACAGGTCAAGGCTTGGACGGAACGGTATCCAAATGGTACGACCAGAGTACAACCTCTGGTGTCCCTAATGCTAACCACGCAGTGCAGACGGATGCAGTAAGTCAGCCTAAGATTGTTTCTGGTGGCTCACTGCTTCTCAAGGGCGCAAACTCCGAACCAAGTATTTCCTTCGGCACAACTGCTGATAAGCACTTGGATGTTACTGGTCGCCCTGTTACTAAAAGCGTCTTCTCAACTTTGCAGTCTGGTGACACCAACTTTGAAACATTAATTTGCGATACTGGGGACAGCAGTCCGAGGATTACGACAAATAACGCTGCAAACAATCGTGATTACAAGTTCCTCGGATTCGGAACTCCAAGTGTAAATGTAAACGGAGTTACTTACGATGGCACATCTTCTGTTTTCTCCTTTGGCTTTCACCTATTAGGGATGACATCAGGAACGGGTTCAGAAATCAATCGCATTGGTGCTAATTCATCAACAGGAGCAACAGGCGACTCATTTGATTTTGTATCCGAACTTATCCTGTACCCCGATGACCAGACAGACAACCGTACAGCCCTTGAGGCCAACATCGGTGAGGTCTACGGCATCGCTGGTATCCCTGCTTATGAGGATACCGTCAACGGCTTCGTAGAGACTTGGTATGACCAGTCAGGTAACGGCAAGGATGCTACTCAGTTGACTGCTGGAAATCAGCCTAAGATTGTTGATGCTGGTGCTTTGGTGACTACTAACGGAAGTCCGACGATTGATTTTTACGATACCTGCTTTCTTAGTACGGACGCATTCTTGGATGGTTCAGCGCACAGTTCATTTGCGGCCATAAACAATCAAGGGGCGATCTCAACCCGCAAGATTTTTTACGGTAAAAGCGAATTTCCCAACAAGGGATTTACGTGGAATTATCGAGGCGATCAATCCGCAGGTCTATATGACCTTGTTTCTTATAATGGAATTGTTAATCCTTTAACCTTTAGCAATTCCACAAGTCCACTTCATTTTGTAAGCTCTTTGCTCATAAATAGCACCAAGGAAGTATTTATAAATGGTACTAGTGCTGCGACAGGTAGTGAATCCTTTGTAGCTGATGATGGAACTCTAGTTATGGGTAGCATAGCCTATGGTACTGGCTTTGATGTTCAAGAAATCATCATCTACCCTTCCGACCAGTCAGCCAACCGTCCTGCCATCGAAGCCAACATTAACAATCAATACGACATCTACTAATGCTGTACTTAATCTACGACACTAAAGAAGCGGCCATTGACCGTGCTGACGAGGAGGGCAAGTACATTGGCTTTGACTACTGGATCGAGGACAACGGTCAAGGTACACGGTGGCTGACTTACCCCGATGAAACCATTGACTACAAGTGGGCATTGGACGTAACTGACTACGAGCTGGATTCCCAAGAGCAAGCGGATACCGTACCCTCCTACGTTCCTTTACCTACTCCACCTGAGGAAGCAATCTAATGCAGGACATAGTGTACAAATCAACAATCGGAACAGGGGGCTTTATCGCTACCATCGAACTCGGTCACATTAACGAACTTCTAGGACTAGTCGTGGGTCTTGCTACTCTAGTCTATATGACTGCATCAGCAGTCAAAGTAATCAAGGAACTCCAGAACAGGGATTAGTATGACACCAGAACTAATAGCAATGCTAGGCGGGGGCGTAAGCGGATTCGTAATGAAGATGATCGCAGCGCAGTCCGAGAATCAGGCACGTCTCTTTGAGCGTATGCTCCAGAAGCAGGTAGCAGCAGATGATTCAGCGGATCGTGCATCAGCCCGTGGCGGTGTGTATATGCGTCGTCTTATCACAGCGGCTGTTATCTTTGCTATTGTACTGGCTCCATTTGTCTTTGCATTCACTGACATAGGTGTTACCCTTCAGACGGAATCCAAAGGCTTCCTAGGGCTATTCAAGAGCCTAGAGTGGTCCACTGTACAGGGGTTTGTTATCCTACCAGAAATCCGCCAAACAGCTTTAGCCATTGTAGGTTTCTACTTTGGTTCCTCACAAGTTAAATAACCCACAGAATATTATGTACGGACGTAAAACAAATGTAAAGGCTAGCAAGGGTTCCTGCGGGGAACGTAAAGGATGCGGGTGCAAGGATAAAGGATAATGCCAAAGGACGCTTGCTATAAGAAGGTCAAAGCCAGGTACAAGGTATTCCCATCTGCGTATGCAAGTGGGGCAATCGCTAAGTGCCGCAAGGTAGGAGCCAAGAACTGGGGTAACTCTAAAAGAAAGAAGGTTTGAATGCCAGTACGGAAGACACAGAAGGGAGCCGACCTCAAGCGGTGGTTCAAGGAGCAGTGGGTAGATGTCCGCTCAGGAAAGCCCTGCGGACGACAAAAGGGAGAGAAGCGAGGAACGCCTTATTGCAGGCCATCAAAGCGAATGAGCGAGCGCACTCCAGTAACTGCCAGCGAGATGACCTCTTCCCAGAAGGCGAAGAAGGTATCAGAGAAGAAGAAACTAGGTCAGCCATCAGGTAAGCCACGTAGAGTTAAACCAGTAAACAAAAAGTAATGCCTGACAAATCCAAGATGAAATGCAACGTCCCTCGCCGTGAAGTACAAGGCGGGAAGAAGTTCGTCGTGAAAGCCTGCCAAGGTGGTAAGGAAAAGATCGTACGATTCGGGGATGCTAATATGAGCATCAAGAAGGATCAGCCCAAGCGTAAGAAAAGCTACTGCGCTCGCAGTGGTGGCATCAAGGGCAAGTCAAATAAACTATCTGCTAACTACTGGAGCCGCAGGGCCTGGAACTGTTAGTTCATTACCACTGGACTCCAGTGGTATAATTCAGCACAACATTAGAACACACTAGAGATATACATTATGGCAAATTTATTCAAGATGGGCAGATCATTAATTGAGGGGACAAAGAGCTTTGGAAAAAGCTTCGTCCCACCCAAGAAGGTTGAAAAACCAGGGAAGTATCCCATCGCCCCCAAGGCACAGGAGGAAATGAAGAAGTCATATGAGACTGCAAAGGCTGGCAGGGAGAAAGCCTTCAGTCGCCAGATTATGGCTGGCGGAACTCTTGCAGCCGGAACTGCGTACCTAATGCGGGATAAGCCAAAGGCAGCCGCTGCTCCCAGGGCTACACCTTCAAAGCCACAAGCTGCTGCACCAGCACCAGCACCACGCAAGAGTCTTATAGACTATCAACCAAAGGTTGAGAAAAAGAAGGGTCTATTGAGTCGAGTTGCTACCAGCCTTAAGAGTGGAGCATCCAGCAATTCCTCCAGTAAGCCATCAACAAGGAAGTCAAAATTCCGCAAGTCGGACAATCGGCTGGGTGGATTCGGCGGCGCACAACGTGCATCCGCTCGACGAGAAGCTGCTAAGGAAGCCCAGTCTACACCACGTGCT
>Ga0102814_10002218_pt1 | contig 13270 bp, 13 predicted proteins | sample ColrivemetaGS741_FD_79112 | JGI IMG/M metagenome (GOLD analysis project Ga0102814, IMG submission 79112) | Estuarine microbial communities from the Columbia River estuary - Flood tide ETM metaG S.741 | ecosystem: Environmental > Aquatic > Marine > Intertidal zone > Estuary | place: USA... | reverse complement strand
TATGCAATAAATTTATCCCAAATTCCGTGTTAGAACTTCGTAGTGAGAGCTAACTATCAAGGACTCAGTTTCTTATTTTTTGATAGCATAGCCGTAGTGATGGTTGAAAAAAAAATAAGAAACAACTGATTTGAAGAGAGTTAGATCGTAATAGATTTCCTAATGCGGATTTTGGGTTTATTGCTGTAGCCATTGCTATAACCGAGTCTTGCGAGCGTAATTTATAATGAGAATCTAAGGTTAAAAATTGGTATTGTCAGTATACTTTACTTGCACGTTTACATGCATATGAACAAAACAATTAAACTTACCAGAATAGTAATTCTTGGCGTAATCTTATCTTCAGCAACCGCTTATGCAGCTTCTGTACTTTCTTGGAAAATAGATAAATCGCACACAGGTGTAAACTTTACAACTACCCACTTTTTCTCAGATGTAACCGGAAATTTTAAAAGCTTTGAGGGTACAATTAATTTCGACCCAAATAATCTTACAGAAAGTAACGTAACATTTACTATTCCAGTAAATTCTATAAACACTGGGGATGAAAAACGCGACAAGCATTTACAATCTGCCGATTTTTTTAATGCTAAAAAGTTCCCTGAGATGAAATTTATTTCGAGTAGTTTTTCTCAAAAAGAAGATGGAACGTATATGGTTTACGGTAATCTTACAATTAAAGACGTAACTAAAAAAGTAGGCATGCCTTTTAAAATTACTGGTCAAATGGAACATCCAATGATGAAAGGAACCGAGATTTTGGGCATTTCTTTACTTACTAAAATAGACAGAACAATGTTTGGTGTAGGAACAGGAAGTTGGTCTGCAACTGCTGTAGTTGGTGATGAAGTTACGATTAAAGTAAACATGGAATTAAACCGTAAGAAGTAGTCTTTTTGCTACCGTTTGGGTTAGAAATTTAGCTTTTTACATCACCACCGATAAACATTGTACATCCTTGCAGTATGTTTATTAGTGGTGATTTTGTGTTTTTTGCACTAGCTCTAATTGCAGAAATAATTGGAACTTTGGGAAGCTGTGGGTCTTCTGTGTTTTTTGTTCCCTTTGTCAATTTCGATTTTCACTCTGTTTTAGGATCAACAGCTTTGTCTTGTGTTGAAATATATTCCCCAAGAAAGATTTAAGCAAATATCTCTATTGCTCATTCTTTTTATCGGAATTATTGCCATTGGCAGATTGGTTATAGCGTAAAAAACTAATTTTACATCTTCACAAACATGTAAAATACTTCTCACGTTTGTAGCTTTAGAGTCATTTCAATTCTGTTGTTTGGGTTACTCTAATTTAATATCTAGAAACCTCTATAAATTCGTTGCACACCTAATTTAACCAAATATGATCCATATCAGTTTCCCTAAATTTAAAATGCTGTTATTCTCGATTCTTGTAGCATTGTTTGCTTGCAAATCTTCTGACGACATAAGCCCAAGTGCAGAAAGTTCGGGTTCAGCATCTTCAAGCTCTGGAGACAGTACTACGCCAGCTGGACAAATGACTGCAGGTGAATGGAATGACTTAGACCATTGGAATTTTTGGCAAGACATTATTAAATCAGAAGATTTTAAACAAATGCCCAGTAAATGGAATTTTAACACAACCAATAGAATTTCAGTATTGGCAGAAGATAAAGATGGAAATGCATGTATTGATTGTAAGGTAACGTTGTACAAAGGCACCGAACTGGTTTGGCAAAGTAAAACAGACAATTTTGGCAAAGCAGAATTATGGCCAAACCTGCACTTTTCTATGGACGTCTACAACGATTTGCAAGGCTATGAAATAAAAGTAAACGATATCTCAATTACTACTCCAGTGCTCTACAAAGACGGCTTAAACAAGATTATTTCGGATGAACTCACACAATACAATAATATAAGCGAAATATGTTTTGTGGTAGATGCTACAGGAAGCATGGGCGATGAGTTGAGCTACGTAAAAAGCGAATTGGCTAACGTAATACAACGTATTTCTGCAAACAATCAAGCTACTACATTTAGAAGTGCTTCCGTGTTTTATAGAGATGAAGGAGACGAATATGTAACAAGAACATCTGCGTTTACTAATGATCATTCCGCCACAATTCAGTTTATAAAAAACCAGGTTGCCGGTGGTGGAGGCGATTTTCCTGAAGCAGTTCATACTGCCTTAGAAAAAAGCGTTAAAGAATTTCAATGGAGTGCATCAGCAAAAAGCAGAATAATATTTTTATTACTAGATGCACCACCACACGCAAACAATCAAGTATCTCAGAGTATACAAGCGAGCATAAAGCTTGCCGCTGAAAAAGGAATAAAAATTATACCTATAACCGCCAGCGGAATAGATAAGGAAACAGAATTTTTAATGCGTTTTTTCGGGCAAACCACTAATGGGTCTTATGTTTTTGTAACTGGCCATAGCGGCATTGGTAACGAACATTTAATACCTAGTGTTGGAGAATATCAAGTAGAATATCTAAACGACCTTATTGTAAGACTAATTGACAAGTATGTAAAGTAGTTTAGACTAATTTTAAAGGTAGTGCATTTAAAATAAACCTAACTTTGAATGATGAACGAAGCACATTTTCATCTCACCGTAAACCACTTTCCTATTATTGGTCTAGTTATTGGAATTTTGGTATTAATTGTTGGTTTAGTCATTAAAAACAACAGTGTTAAACGAACGGCTTTAGGTATTTTTATTTTCGCTGCACTTGCAGCTATTCCTTCAATGCTTTCAGGAGAAGGGGCCGAAGAAATCGTTGAAAAATATGCAAATGTAAGTCACGACGCAATACACGAGCATGAGGAAAATGCGGAACTTTTCCTAAATATAATAATCGGACTTGGCATCATATCTTTACTAGCATTTTGGGCTGATATAAAACAAAAATCATTTTCAAAAAATCTAATCTATGTTGTTCTTCTATTTGCGTTTGTTACGCTGTATTTTGGCAAAGTACTAGGAACAAGTGGTGGCGAAATTCGACACCCGGAAATTAGCCTCGAAAAAGCAGAAGCCGCGGCATTACCAGAAGCTGAAGAAGCGGATGATGATGATCATTGAAATATTTCTTATTCTTTAGAAATACAAGCCATTTTTTAAGGAATTCACCTTTATATGTAGGTCTTAAAAAAGGTGAACAATCTTTTTACCAATTAATTTAACTGTCTTATTTTCATTAAATTAATTCGAAATCACTTAAATCTGTTTTTGTTTTACAAAAATTTTTTATCTAAGATTTTTGGGAGCCTAGCCAAATCATCTAAACTAATGACTCATATCATAGCCTGTTCTAAAAATAATTGCTAAAGGCCATCTAACTTCGCACCATACTTTTAGGCCAAAAGTTAATCATAACAATAAAACAATTAATCATGAACAGAAGAAAATTAAACACAAGTAAGGTATTCATTTCTATTATGTTGTTTATTGGATTAACTGCTTATCTAGTTAGTTGCACTAACGATAATCAGTTTGTTAAAACAAATCCAATAGTACCAATTAATAAAGTCACAGACCTTTTATCAGTTAAAACCACAACAGCACCAACTATTGACGGAGTTGTGGAAGCATTTTGGGACAATTGCCCAAAACTAGAATTTAGCACAGAAGTGCCAGAGGTTACGGGAGATGTTTTTAGAGGATATGTAGGTAATATTATCCCTAGAGTTACACTTCGTTCTGCATATGATGCTAATAATATTTATTTTTTGGCCGAATGGGATGACCCTACAAAATCTATTGCAAGAGCACCCTGGTACTTTAATCCGACAACTAAGTTATGGGCACAAGAAAAGGGAAGTTATGATTTTGACCCTGCTACTAACGGAGGAAAAACAAGACAACCGTTTTATGAAGACAAAATTTCAATGCTTTGGAATATAGACAACTCAGTAAACGGCTGGAATTCTGCAACTTGTTACAAAAGCTGCCATACAGGTTTACCAGCGGGAGATGGAAGCTCTAGACATTACACTAATTTTAGTTCAGAGAAAATTGATATGTGGCACTGGAAATCTGTAAGAGGTGGATTAAATGGTGGTTTGCAATTTGACGACCAATACCAAGACAATACATACCCGAATGGAAGAAAAGGCGACGACGGAGTTGGAGCGTATACCAATAACAGTCAAAAACTAAAAATAACAGGAACAGCAACAGAAGTTTCTGTACCTAAATACATAATTCCTGGAAGACAAAACGAATTTTGGCTAATGGAAAGTGATTTTGCATCAGGTGGAGTTGCTAAACTTGTAACTGCTGTGGACGCCAATGGTATTTTAACTTTAGAAGGTGGAACTACAATTAATCCTAATACAGATACGGAATACCAAAGAGATGGCGATTTTGTTGGAAAAAAAGCGGTTCCTGGAATTTATATTAAAGACTCAGGCTACGGTGGAAGTAAAGGCGACATTTCATGTACTGCCAAATACACCGGAAGTGGCTGGATTATGGAATTTACTAGAGCACTAACAACTAGTGATAAAGTAAATGACGTTGATTTCTCATCTTTGGCAGACCAATACTTTGGTTTTGCAGTATTCGAAAATGCTCAAATCGCCCATTCAATTAAACCAAATCTACTTCTAAAATTTGAGAAATAGGTAAAAGTTAAGCACGAGAAGGCAGAAAATACTGCCTGATATTTAAATATTTAATTTTAATAAGAAAAGAATGAAACGTACTAGAAATATCTCTTTATCCGTAATAGCCACCCTGCTGATTTTAATGTGGAGTGCTTGTTATTACGATGAGGTTGTGCCCGGAGCGAGTATAGCCGATGTGGGCCAAATATCCTTTACCACTGACATAATCCCGATTTTCAATGCAAGTTGCAATATGTCTGGATGTCATAACACCGGAGGACAAGCTCCTGATCTATCTGCCAGCAACGCATTTAATGCTTTAACAAATGGAGGTTACATAAACACTTCTAACGCTAGTGCAAGCGAGCTTTACAAATGGATGAACAACGAAGAATCTTTGTCTATGCCATTAAGCGGGCCTAATGCTACTTACAATGCTAAAGTACTTGCTTGGATAGAACAAGGTGGGTCTAACAATTAATAACAACAAAATGAAAAAAATAAACAGATTAATATATTCTTTCGTTGTAGGCATTTTATGCAGTGGGCTAATGCTAATTCCTGAAGAGGGATTTGCACAAAATCATAACGAAGACACCGTAATTCAAATATCAATACATAGCAGACCGTTACAACGAATAGGTAATACATTTGAAAGTGTTTGGTTAATAGACAATCAAACTACACACGTACCTCTTAAAAAAACGGTTGAATTTGATATTTTACACAGATTCGGGACCGTTCAAAATGGGTACAGCGATTTACTCGGACTTTACGCTCCTTCTAACATAAGAATAGGCTTTGGTTATGTGCCAATAGACAAACTAATGGTGGGTATTGGTTTTACTAAAGAAAAACTGCTTTGGGACTTTAACTACAAGTATGCCATACTAAAGGATAAAGGTGAAAATGCAGCCCCTATAAATCTAACTTACTTTGGCAACATTGCCGCAGATACTCGGGCAAAAGAGAATTTTATAAACACTACCGATAGGTTAAGCTACTTTAATCAATTAATGGTTTCTAAGAAGTTAACTCGAGACTTTTCTGCTCAAGCATCTGTTAACCATTCGCATATGAATGTGGTTGAGGCTTACATAAATGAAGCAAACGAACAAGTGGCTATGATGAAAAATGATCATCTATCTTTTTCTTTATTAGGCAGATACAAAATTTCTGACGCAACATCATTTATCGCCAATTACGACCAACCCATAACTAAGCATCACGGAAACAATCCGAATCCTAATATTAGTGTTGGGGTAGAAATTGCTACACCGTTACACGCATTTCAATTCTTTTTAGGAAACTATCAATCTATTGTTCCGCAGTATAGTAACTTCTTTAATTCGAATAATTATACCGACGGGGCTTTTCTTATAGGCTTTAACATAACTAGATTATTAGATTCTCAGGAAGAAGACATGAAGGAAATGTTGCTAAAAAGATACTAGTTAAAAACATTACGATTTTTTTTAATGGTTTGATGTAATAAAAGGATACTTGGGAAACCAAGTATCCTTTTTACTTTAAGGAATGATTTCGGCCGAAGCCGACGGAAATATATAAATTAGAACAATCCCTCCAACAAACCGTCATCCACGCTTTGTGCGAGGGTAATTTTTAATTTATCGTTCCGTTCCATTTCTCGTTTTATGGCGAATTGGGCATTCTCGTTTCTGGCCCAGCTACGACGTGCAATTCCATTGTTTACATCATATAGCAGCATATTTTTCAAACGTGCGTCTGCTTCTGGCGTTCCATCTAGCAACATACCAAAACCACCGTTAATTACTTCGCCCCATCCAACGCCACCGCCGTTATGTATGCTAACCCAAGTCGCACCTCTAAAACTATCGCCAATTACATTGTGTATGGCCATATCCGCAGTAAACTTACTCCCATCATAAATATTGCTTGTTTCGCGGTATGGCGAATCCGTACCACTTACGTCGTGATGATCTCTACCTAAAACAATCGGTGCGGAAATCTCACCTGCTTCTATTGCTTTGTTAAACGCTTCAGCAATTTTTATTCTTCCTTCACTATCGGCATATAGAATACGAGCTTGGCTACCTACCACCATTTTGTTTTGCTCCGCTTCTTCTATCCATTTAATGTTATCTGCCATTTGCTGCTGAATTTCTTTGGGAGCATTTGCCTGTATTTCTCGCATAACCTTTGCTGCAATCGCATCCGACTTACGCAAGTCTTCTGCTAATCCACTAGAACAAACCCATCTAAACGGTCCAAATCCATAGTCGAAACACATTGGCCCTAAAATATCTTGCACATAGCTCGGGTATTTAAAATCGATGCCATTTTCTGCCATAATATCGGCTCCTGCTCTGCTGCATTCCAATAAAAAGGCATTCCCGTAATCGAAAAAATACGTACCTTTTGCAGTATGCTTGTCAACAGCCGCTGCATGTCTTCTCAGGCTTTCGTATACTTTTTCTTTGTACAACTCTGGCTCATTTACCATCATTTCATTGCTTTCTTCAAAGCTTAAACCAGCTGGGTAATAACCTCCTGCAAATGGATTGTGCAACGATGTTTGGTCGGATCCAAGGTGAACGAAAATGTCATTCTCATATAAGTTCTCCCACACGTCTACTACATTGCCAACATATGCTAAAGATACCACTTCTTTGTTTGTCTGTGCTGTTTTTACCCTAGCGATTAACTCATCCATGTTGTCTATCAACACATCTACCCAACCTTGGCTATGTCGCTTTTCTGCCGCCGCTGGATTTACCTCTGCACAAATGGTAATGCATCCTGCAATGTTTCCTGCTTTGGGTTGTGCACCGCTCATACCACCTAAACCAGCTGTTAAAAATATTTTGCCTGCCGGAGTACTTTCTTCTCCATCGCTGCTTATCATTCTAAAGGCATTCATAACCGTAATGGTGGTGCCATGCACAATGCCTTGCGGACCAATATACATATAACTACCCGCGGTCATTTGTCCGTATTGGGTTACCCCTAATGCATTGTATTTTTCCCAATCGTCTGGTTTGCTATAATTAGGAATCATCATGCCGTTGGTAACTACAACACGTGGAGCTTCTTTACCACTTGGAAACAACCCCATTGGATGGCCGCTGTACATATGCAAGGTTTGCTCATCCGTCATTTCACTTAAATACTTCATAGTAAGTAGATATTGAGCCCAATTCTGAAAAACCGCACCATTACCACCGTAGGTTATGAGTTCTTCGGGATGTTGAGCAACTGCAGGATCCAGGTTGTTCTGAATCATAAGCATAATGGCCGCAGCTTGCTGGCTCTTTGACGGATATTCTAATATTGGACGAGCGTACATTTTATACGTCGGCATAAAACGGTACATATAAATGCGTCCGTGCTCCTTTAATTCCTGTGCAAATTCGGCAGCTAACTCTGCGTGCCAATCAGCGGGGAAATAGCGAAGGGCGTTGCGAATGGCAAGTTTCTTTTCTTCAATGCTAAGAATATCTTTTCGTTTGGGGGCTCTATTTACTTCTTTAGCCAAATCTCTTTTTGGAGGAAGTGAAGTTGGTATTCCCTGTTTTATATCTTCTTTAAAATCAGATTCTGATGCTATCATTGTTTGCAAAGGTCTTATTTGGTTTTATAATAACAACAAAACCTACAGCATAAAGTTGGAACTACTTCCATCTCTTTATACATTTGAAAACTATATGAGTTCTAATCAGATTGTCGGAATTATAGTGGCACTTATTGCTATGTTTACTTTTGTTGCAAGCTCACTTAATTTGCCTTTTTTCTTTAATAACAAGCGTGGCGAAATGTTTATTAAAATGTTTGGCAGACTTGGAGCCAGAATATTCTACATGCTCCTAGCACTTTTTCTATTCTATATTGCTTACCAAGTTTATATTACACCAGGCACTTCAACATAAAACGTAAGTTATTCTTCGCAATTTTCGAAAGATCCAGCAATTATTTCGTCCAGTTTAACTTGCGTTAAATATTGTGGTTTATATGTCGTCCCTTGATTGTTTAACTGCTCAAAATAGGCTCTAATGTGATTTCTTGAACCGCATTGTAAATTGTAATAAAGTTTCAACAAGTCTGCGTTTGTCGTTCTGCTTATGTTTATATCAATATCGTGAATTCCCAAATCTTCAATAGTTGCCCCTACTTCCAGAGCATCAACTAAGGATTTAGTAGATTTAGCACTGAAATCACTATATAATTGCCCCAAAACCGCATTCCTAAATACACCTCGCTCTGTAAAAGCTGGATCGTCTAAATCATATTTATTCAGAAGTTTTAGTACTTCATCCATATGTTTCTGTTCATTTGATGAAATATTAGTAAATATCTGTGCAGCATACTTTTGAGAAGCAGCATAGTAAACATCTCGTGCAAGTTTTTCTTCCTCTCTTATAAATAATAAATCTGATTTTTCTTCATCGGTAAGTGTTATAGGTGTTTCATTGGGCACTTCCACCTCCCTGCAACTCCAAAAATTTATTACCCCTAAAATGCTTAAAATAATTATCCAATGTTTCATATTAATTCCTATCATCCAAAGTTAGTCAGGTATACTTTAAACTTGGTAACCTCTGTTACCACAATCATTTTTAACTTAGCGAAATCAAAACTGCTAAATAGTGTAATTCAATTCCTTTCCTCCTCTTTCACAGCATCTTCATCGATGTAGTTCAGCAAAACAATTATTCATCTTATTTTTGAAAATGAAATGAGTATCCTACAGATTCAAAACGTTTCTAAGTTTTATGCCAACCACACTGCTTTGAACAATGTTTCGTTCGATGTACCTAAAGGGAAAATTTTCGGACTTTTGGGACCCAACGGTGCTGGCAAAACATCACTAATTCGAATAATAAATCAGATAACAGCTCCAGACGAAGGGCAGATTCTTTTTAATGGTGAAGTATTGAATAATGAACACATAAAAAACATCGGTTACCTGCCCGAAGAACGAGGCTTGTACAAGAAAATGAATGTGTTTGACCAACTTATCTATTTTGCTAGACTCCGAGGATTAAATAAGCATGAGGCTAAAATAACCATAGATATGTGGCTAGAAAAATTTGAAGCATCTACTTGGAAAAAAAAGAAAATAGAGGAACTGAGTAAAGGAATGCAGCAAAAAATTCAGTTTATCGTAACTGTTTTGCATAAACCCGATTTTATAATTTTAGATGAGCCATTTACCGGTTTCGATCCTAAAAATACACAATTAATAAAAGATGAAATTGTAAATTTAAAAAACAACGGAGCAACCATTATGCTTTCTACGCACCGTATGGAAAGTGTAGAAGCCATTTGCGACGAAGTAGTACTAATAAACAAAGCAAAGTTGGTAACACAAGGTACAGTTGGCAGCGTGCGAAATAGCTTAAAAGACAATTCTTTTGAAATACAATACCAAGGCAGCCTTAACCTTGAAAATATTACAGGACTGCAGATTAAGGATAAAACAGAAAAAGAAGGAATTCATCAAGTCACCTTTAAATATGCTGGAGATCCTAAACTAGGTTTACAACAATTTAGCAATCAAGATATAGAAATAAAATCGTACCGTGAAGTTTTACCGAGTATGCAAGAAGTATTTTTAACCCTAACAGAAAGTCATGAATAATATTTGGATTGTAACCTCACGCGAATACTCGTCAAGGGTAAAAAAGAAAAGTTTTATACTGATGACGTTGCTTGCTCCTTTATTAATTGCCGCTTTTTACGGAGCAATTATTTGGATGAGCATAAACGACAATGTAGGCAGCAGCACTAAAAACATTGTGGTAGTAGATCCAGTAAATGTTTTTACTGGAAAACTTAAAAATCCGGATAAAATCAACTTTATCCTCAAACCTACTTTCAACATAAAAGAGTTGGTACAAGATGAATCTATAGATGGTTTTATAGAAATTCCGCAGCGTTACAAACTTGCAGATGAATTTCAACTTAAATACCAAAGTATGAAGAGTTTAAGTGTTTCTGATAATGATAAAATAAAAGATGCTTTTGGATCAATTCTACGTGAAGAAAAACTCAAATCACTTGGCATTACCCAAGCGGCTATTGATAGTTTAAGAGTAAATGTTAGCATAAGTGAATTTAAAATTGATGATGAAGGAAACAGCAAATCGAGCAACTTAGGCATAAATACTGCACTAGGAATGGGGCTTGCGGTAATGATTTACTTTTTCATTTTTCTATACGGTGTGCAAGTAATGCGTGGCGTTATCGAAGAAAAAACAAACCGAATAGTAGAGCTAATTGTAAGCACCGTAAAACCATTTCAGCTAATGATGGGTAAAGTTATTGGTATTGCAGCTGTTGGACTAACCCAACTCGGTATTTGGATGATTCTTACATCAATCCTAATGACAATAATAAGTGTAGTTTTCGGACTGAATGTGGCCGATGCTCCTCAAGTAAGCGAAATGGCGTCAAATCCGGCTCTAAAAAACATGGATAATAATGTCGCCCAAGCACTTACTTCATTTTACAATCTTCCTCTACTTAAAATATTTGGCACCTTTGTTTTCTATTTTATTGGAGGATATCTACTATACGGAGCTTTGTTTGCAGCTATTGGTTCTGCGGTAGATAGTGAGACGGATACACAACAATTTATGATGCCCATAACGCTGCCGTTGGTATTTTCTTTTGTAATATCCTTTTCTGTAGTAGTAAACGACCCAAACGGTGTTTTAGCTACCTGGTTATCCATTATACCATTTTCATCACCAATCGTTATGATGGTTCGCACACCATTCGAGCCCGAACTTTGGCAAGTAATCACTTCTATGCTGGTATTATTGGCTACAATTATTGGTATAATTTGGTTGGCTGGTAAAATCTATCGCACTGGCATTCTGATGTATGGCAAAAAACCAACCTACAAAGAGCTAGCAAAGTGGCTTTTCTACAAAAATTAACTTAACTTAGCCATCCTTTTATGAGAGTATATTTTATAGCACTAACGTTATTCTCTCTTCAGCTATTCGCCCAAGAGAATAAACCAGTTTATTATGGTAACCAGTCGGACGACGTAAGCAGTATAGCTTATAGTCCTGATAATAAGTTTCTTGTATCCGGAAGCTGGGATGGCTCCGTATTAATTTACAGCAACGATAGTTCGTACTCTTTTTTTGAAAACGGAAAAGAATATGATGTGGTGCAAACCATAAAAAACGACGAGGGGGCAATAAATAGCATAGCTTACAGTAGAGATGGCTACAAATTAATTTCGGGAGGACAAGATGGAAAGATAAATATTTATGGCTTTAATGATTCATCTTCATGGGATATTGCTGGTTTAGACACAACTCTTGAAATAAACAATGGGCCAATTACAAAACTTATTTATGGGCCAGGTATGCGAACCATTTTTAGTGCTGGCGAAGATGGAAGGTTTATGACTTTTGATATAGCCAAAGATAAAGTAATACCCCTTGACACTAAAAAACCAATAACCGCAGCAGCTGTTGCCGTAGACAGAATGAGCTTTTTCTTAGCTAATGAATATAGTGCTGCAATAACGCAATATGATATTTTTGGAAAGCCACTTAGAACTTTTGAAGGCCATAGCAATGATATTACAGATTTAGCGGTAACCATCGATAGAAAATTCCTTATCTCTGCTAGCAAAGACAAAACCATTAAAATATGGACCATTGCCAACGGCAAAGAGCTAAAAACACTTAGTGGCCATACGTGGGAGGTTAAAGATATTGACATAGATATTTCTGGGAAATTTTTAGTAAGTTGCGGCTTAGATGGCAAGGTAATTCTTTGGGATGTAGCTTCAGGTGAAATTCTTATGACACAAGATTTGCCCGGAGCAAAGTGCAATGCTCTTGCTCTATCGCCAAACCTAACACAAATTGCCGTAGCTGCACACTTAGATAACTCTAACAGTCCATCTGGCTTTTTCATAGTAAACACACCACTTAAGGCCAGAAAAATTACGGTAGCAAAACGAGTTGTTATTGAAAAAAAACCGGAATTAAAATCAAAAAGTTCTCCTAAAAAATCAGTTAATTCAACACCTCAACCTAAGTCACGTTAGGTAAGTTTATAAACATATAAGCAAAACCTGAGGTCTCTTTTTTAGGAGATGGCTATTTTTGCAGCATATTTATTATAACCATGAGCAACGATATACTCAATAGCAGTAAAGCCCCAGAACCCGTAGGTGCATATCCGCACGCCAGAAGAGTAGGTAATTTATTGTTTTTGAGCGGTGTAGGACCACGAGAAAGAGGTACAAAAAAAATACCTGGAGTTGAATTAGATGAAGCTGGCAATATTATTAGCTATGACATTGAGGCACAATGCCATTCGGTTTTTAATAACATTAAAAATATTTTAGAAGACTCTGGTAGTAGCTGGGCAAATATTGTAGATGTAACTGTTTTTCTAACAAACATGAAGGATGATTTTAAAACCTACAACAGACTCTATGCAGAATACTTTAAAGACAACCAGCCGTGCAGAACCACGTTGGAAATAAACTGTCTTCCTACTCCTATAGCAATAGAGCTTAAAGTTATTGCGACTATATAATATTTTTTAAATAATTTAATGAAATCCCTATGTTGTAAAAGGCTAGGACAAACGTTGCTATTACTTTGCGTTAGCTTCATTCTAAGTGCACAGAACCAGCAAATAGTTGGCGGAATTTCAGG
>Ga0102814_10002217_pt1 | contig 13270 bp, 8 predicted proteins | sample ColrivemetaGS741_FD_79112 | JGI IMG/M metagenome (GOLD analysis project Ga0102814, IMG submission 79112) | Estuarine microbial communities from the Columbia River estuary - Flood tide ETM metaG S.741 | ecosystem: Environmental > Aquatic > Marine > Intertidal zone > Estuary | place: USA: Columbia... | reverse complement strand
TTCTAATTATGACCTTAATCCTTTAAAATTTTTAGACAAAGAGCACTACTTTAGATTAGATCAAAATAGAAATTTCATTTCTAATTCAGGTTGTGGTAATGATTTTAAGACCGAGTCAAAACATAGTAGAAAGATTATAATTGACTCACTTATCTATTGGATGGAAGAATATCACATTGATGGCTTTCGTTTCGATCTAGCTAGTTTGATTGATTGGGAAACTATTGATTATATTCAATCTGAATTACGAAAAGTTAATCCAAATGTATTTTTAATTGCTGAGCCTTGGTCACCTGTAAATTATCAACCAAACGAATTTGGAAACCGTGCATGGGTAGCATGGAATGACAAATTCAGAAACGGTATTAAGGGTGTTGAACCTATTCATAAACTAGGATTTATATTTGGCCATCTCAACGATTTAAGCAATCGAGATTCAGTTAATAATTATTTAATTGGGTCACTGAATAACAGAACAAATGGAATCGTTCCTAATTCTTCTCAGTCTTTAAATTATCTTGAATCACATGATGGGTACACTCTTGCTGATTTCATTAGAGTTTCTGTAAGTCCAGATAAAATCGGGAAACCCGTAAGAAATAGAAGAGATTTTATTCGTTTAAACGATACAGAATTACGAATATCAAAATTTGCGGCTGCAATATTATTAATTTCTCAAGGCATTCCTATGTTACATGCTGGCCAAGAATTTGCACGATCGAAAATTGTTGCTCCATCACCAGTTAATGACCCCAAAACAGGGTTTATTGACCATGATAGTTATAATAAAGACAATGAAACCAATTATTTACAATTCTATGAATTGCAACAAAACAATGAAATTTTCCAGTTTTATAAACAGTTAATTGAATTGAGAAAAAGGTACTCTGTATTTAGAAGAGCAAAGCCTGAAGACTTTAATTTCTTTTATCATCACGATCCACATGTAGTTGGATGCGAAATTTCATTTGAAGAAAACGGAAGAAAAGAAACTTATCAAATATGGTTAAATGGAAACTCAAACACTTCTCAACCATTTCATTTTGATAAATCTTGGGCAAAATTAGTTGATCATGAAAAGGTATATTTATTTAATCGACCAATTATTAATGGTGATTATGAAATCCCTGAAACTAGTGCTCTCGTTTTAACGAGCAATTTGCAGAACTAGTAATAATTCCGTTAATTTCGCTCGAAAATTCAACAAATATTAAATTTTAATAATAATCTAAGAGGTATAGTTTGGAGTTAAATAAGTCCGATAACAGAGGTAATTGGAGTTCAAAACTTGGTTTTATTCTTGCTGCGGCCGGTTCGGCAATCGGCCTAGGTAATATCTGGGCATATCCATCTAAAGTTGCAGACAATGGTGGTGCTGCATTTATTTTAATCTATGTTTTATGCTGTTTTTTAGTTGGCTATCCAATAATGGTCTCTGAACTCGCAATAGGTCGAAAAACAGGTAAAAGTCCATTTGGAGCCTTTCGATCATTTGGTGCACCTAAATTTTTTGGAATTGTTGGCCTTTGGGGCATATTGTGTGGATTCATGATTCTGTCTTTCTACAATGTTGTAGCAGGTTGGACGCTTAGTTATGTCTTTGAAGAAATATTTTTCTTCATCGGAAATCCTGATTTAGCAAATTGGTTTGGTGATTTAGGAAATGGTCACAAAAATGCTGTTTTCTCAATAATATTCATGTTTTTGACCATTGCAATTATCACTGGTGGCGTAGCTGAAGGAATTGAAAAAGCTACAAAAATCATGATGCCTGCTTTGTTGGCCATACTTATATTCATGATTGCTTTTGTATTCACTCAAGATGGCGCATCAGATGGTTTGGTTTATTATTTGCAACCAGACTTTTCAAAAATTACATTTGATTTATTTTTCAAAGCAATGGGTCAAGCCTTCTTCTCATTATCACTCGGAATGGGAACTTTAATAACTTACGGTTCCTATTTAAATAAAAAGGCGAATATCCCACAAGCCGCACTTTATGTAACATTAGCCGATTTATCCATTGCATTTCTTGCAGGTTTATTAATAATTCCAGCTATGTTTGTTGCTCAATCTAGTGGTGTTAAAATTTTTGATGATGCTGGAAATTTGATTGCAAGTACAACTTTGGTTTTCAATGCACTTCCAAATCTTTTTCACTCCATGCATCCAATTGTAGGTTTGTTTAGTGGAGTATTGTTTTTTCTGCTTTTAAGTATGGCTGCGTTGACTTCAACCATATCGTTGCTAGAAGTACCTGTGTCCTTTGTTATAGACGAATTTAAAGTTAAAAGAAAAGTCGCTGCGTACATTATTGGAACAGCTATTTTAACGGTAAGTCTTGGAATTGCTTACAATTTGAGTCTAATTGATTTATTCTCTACAATATTTAATGATATAGGATTACCACTTGGTGGATTTATGATTTCTATCTTTTTAGTATATGTGTGGAAAACTAATAATGCATTAATTGAGCTAAATAACGGATATGATGGAATTGATAGCTCGTTTTTTGGTAAATTATGGCCATTCATGGTAAAGTATATCAGTCCAGTACTAATTGGGATTGTATTCTTCCAAACTATTTATTCTTTGTTAAGATAACCATTTAATTAACTTATGGGAAAAATTACCACATCAGATATTCGCAACGGCCTCAATATACTACTTGATGGCAACATCTATTCAGTAGTAGAATTTTTACATGTAAAACCTGGAAAAGGTGGTGCATTTGTTCGCACTAAAGTAAAAGGCGTTGTAAATAATAAAGTTTTAGACAGAACTTTTAAAACAGGCGAAACACTTGAAAGTGTTCGAGTTGAAAGACACCCCTACCAATTTTTATATAAAGATAGCGACTTTATGCATTTTATGCATATTGAAACCTATGAACAAATTATGATTGGTTCAGACAAAGTTGCTGGATCTGAGTTTCTTAAAGAAAGTGGTGAAGTAACCATTGCAATTAATGCTGATGAAAATGTAATACTTTTTGCAGAGGTTCCTAATCATGTAGAACTACTAGTAGTTCAAACAGACCCTGGAGTTCGCGGTGACACAGCTCAAGGTGCTTCTAAACCAGCAACATTAGAATCAGGTGCTATGATAAATGTGCCCCTGTTTATTAATGAAGGAGATGTTTTACGTGTTGATACACGTGAGCGCTCATATATCGAACGCGTAAAAAATAATTAAACGAACTGAAATATGGATTTAAAACTTATTAAAAGTCTTATTGATTTAATTGCTAAAAGTGAAGTCAATGAAGTCTCAATTGAAGAAGGCGAATTTAAGATTAAAATTAAAAAAGCTGCAGAAATTAAAGAAGCATCAGTTATTTATCAGTCTCCACAGATGGCAATGCCTCAACAAATGATGCAACCAGTAACAACTAATGCCGCTGCGCCTGTTTCTTCAACTGAAAAAGCATCCGAACCAGCAAGTAATCCAAACCATATTACTATTAAATCTCCTATGGTTGGAACATACTATAAAGCTGCCTCTCCCGATGCTCCAGCATTTGTAAGTGTAGGACAATCTATAGCTAAAGGCGATGCTTTATGTATAATTGAAGCAATGAAAATCATGAATGAAATTACTTCAGAGCATACCGGAACTATTGTAAAAGTTCTTGTTGACAATGCTCAACCTATTGAATTTGATCAACCGTTATTCATTATTGATCCATCCTGATGTTTAAAAAAATACTAATCGCAAATCGCGGTGAAATTGCTCTAAGAGTCATTCGAACTTGTAAAGAAATGGGGATTAGTACTGTTGTTGTTTATTCAACAGTTGATGCCAATAGTCTTCATGTTCGATTTGCAGACGAAGCTGTTTGTATTGGACCGGCTCCATCTAAAGAAAGCTATTTAAAAATACAGCGTTTATTAGCAGCAGCTGAAATAACAAATGCAGAAGCAATTCATCCCGGATATGGTTTTTTATCTGAAAATGCTGAGTTTTCTCGAATTTGCTCAGAACACCATATAAAGTTCATTGGACCATCTCCTTATATGATTGAAACTATGGGAGATAAAGCAACAGCTAAAGCTACAATGATTAAAAATGGAGTTCCTGTTGTTCCTGGTTCTGTAGGAATCCTTAATAGTTACGAAGAATCTATTGCAATTGCTCAGCAAGTTGGTTATCCAATTTTATTAAAAGCTACTGCTGGTGGTGGTGGACGTGGAATGCGCGTGGTAAATAATGAGTCAGAATTAAAAAAAATGTATGACTCTGCAAGCGCAGAAGCTGAAGCATCTTTCAGTAATCCGCATTTGTACATGGAAAAATTTATTGTTCAACCAAGGCATGTTGAAATCCAAATACTTGGAGATCAGCATGGAAACGTAATTCACCTTGGTGAACGTGATTGTTCATTACAACGTCGCCATCAAAAAGTTTTGGAAGAAGCTCCATCCCCTGTTTTATCTCCTGAACTAAGAGCGAAAATGGGAGAAGCCGCAATTAAAGCAGCTAAAGCTGTTAACTATGAAGGAGCTGGAACTGTTGAGTTCTTAGTTGATAAGAATTTGGATTTCTATTTCATGGAAATGAACACGAGAATTCAAGTTGAACATCCAGTTACTGAAGAAGTCACCAATTATGATTTAATAAAAAATCAAATTGAAATTGCTTATGGAATGCCATTGGCTGACAAACCTTTGAAAATTAGAGGTCATGCTATCGAATGTAGGATTAATGCAGAAGACCCCGAATTTAACTTTAGACCAAGTGCTGGTAAAATTACTGTATTTAATCCTCCTGGCGGTCACAGCGTTCGTGTAGATACACATGTCTACTCAGGTTATGTTGTTCCACCAAATTATGATTCAATGATATGTAAGCTTATAGTAAGTGCGCCAACTCGAACTGAAGCAATTGCAAGAATGAAAAGAGCACTTCATGAATTTGTTATTGAAGGTATTAAAACTACGATACCTTATCATATACAATTAATGGACGATCCTAATTTCATTAAAGGTACTTGTGATACCAAGTACTTAGAAACATCATTTACTTACAAGCCTGAATTGGCATAAATTATTTAATAAAAACATTATGAGTTACCCAGCTGATTTAAAATACACTAATGAGCACGAGTGGATAAAAGATAATGGCGATGGAACCGCAACAATAGGAATAACAGAGTTTGCCCAAGGTGAATTAGGAGATATCGTTTTTGTTGAACTAAACGATGTTGGTTCTAGTTATTCTAAAGATGAAGTTTTCGGTACAGTTGAAGCTGTGAAAACAGTTTCTGAGCTATTTTCACCAGTTTCTGGTAAAATTGTTGAGCATAATATTGCTTTAACTGATGATCCAGAATTAGTAAATAAAGACTGTTATGGTGAAGGTTGGATGTTAAAAATTGAACTTTCTAATCCTTCTGAATTAAACGACTTAATGAGTGCTGATGAGTATCAGCAAATTATCTAAGTTCTTTTTTCTCTATTCTTTTTTATCACAACTAACAGTTTAAATAATTGTTAGTTGTGTTTTTTTATAAATAGCATTTCTACCTTAAATCAACCTTGGCATACTTATGCAACATCCTGAATGGATTTTAATTCTTGATTTTGGATCTCAATACACCCAATTAATAGCAAGACGACTTCGTGAATTTAACGTTTATTGTGAAATTTACCCTTACAATCACAATTTAGAAGATTTCTCTTCTCATAAACCAAATGGAGTTGTCTTATCGGGAGGTCCAAGAAGTGTATATGACACCGATGCTCCACATTTAAATAAGACTATTTTTGATTGGAACATACCTGTTTTAGGTATTTGCTATGGTTTACAAATTCTCTCCCATACCGAAATTTCAGGTTCTGTTGCCAAAGCTGAACGAAGAGAGTTTGGTAGAGCAGAATTAATCATTGATGACGAAAACAACGCTCTATTCAAAAATATTCCACATCATTCACAAGTATGGATGAGTCACGGAGATCACATAATTGACTTACCATCAAGTTATTCAATTATAGCTCATACTGAAAATGCCAAAATTGCGGCTGTTAAACATCAATCTAAAGAAATCTTTGGAGTTCAATTTCATCCAGAAGTTGTCCATTCTCAACATGGAAAACAATTATTATCAAACTTTGCTCTTGATATTTGCAAGAGTAAGGGGGATTGGACAGCGGAAAGTTTCATAGAAGAGTCTATTCAAGAAATTCGAAATAAAGTTGGGAATGGAAAAGTTGTTTGTGGTTTATCTGGTGGAGTTGACTCTACTGTAACTGCAGTTTTAATTCATAAAGCTATTGGAAATCAGTTGCAATGTGTTTTTGTAGATAATGGACTTCTTCGTAAAAATGAATATGAAGATGTACTTGAAGTCTTCAAAAATGATTTAGATTTACCCGTTAAAGGTGTAAATGCTACTGATTTATTTTTAGATCGATTAGCAGGAGTTACAGACCCTGAAACCAAACGAAAAATTATTGGCAATTCCTTTATTGATGTTTTTGATGATGAAGTAAAACACGATTCATCTTTCACTTATTTAGCTCAAGGAACTTTATATCCTGACGTGATAGAATCTGTATCATTTAAGGGGCCTTCAGCTACCATTAAATCTCATCATAATGTTGGGGGCTTACCTGAAAAAATGAATCTCAAACTTCTTGAACCAATGAGAGAATTGTTCAAAGACGAAGTTCGTGAAGTCGGAAAGAAACTTGGTATCCCTGCGCATTTTATTGAAAGACATCCTTTTCCTGGACCAGGTTTAGGAATTAGAGTTATTTCTGACATAACAAAAGAAAAACTAGAAATCTTAAGACTGGTCGATCACATTTTTATAAATTCGTTAAAAGAAGATGGACTTTATAATGATGTTTGGCAAGCTTTCGCAGTTCTTTTACCCGTACAAAGTGTTGGTGTTATGGGCGATGAACGTACTTATGAGTTTACAGCTGCTCTTAGAGCAGTTACAAGTATAGATGGAATGACCGCAGATTGGGCTCATCTACCCTACTCTTTCTTAGCTAAAGTTTCTAACAGAATTATAAATGAAGTTCGAGGAGTTAATAGAGTTGTTTACGACATTAGTTCTAAACCACCCGCAACAATTGAATGGGAATAAACTTTCAAAACACAATGACTAAGCAATTATTATTTATATCTATTCTACTTTTTTTAAGTTTAGATAATGCGAATTCTCAAACATTTAAAGATGGATTAAATGCATATGAAAATAAAGACTTTGAAAATGCATTAACAATTTTTTCAAGTATTTCTGATCATGAAAGTTATTTATTTCAAGGTAAGACTTTATATCAATTAAACAGACTTGATGAAGCTAGAATGATTCTGCAAAAAGCAGCACACACTGATTCTCCTACGATAAAGGCTGAAGCATTTTTCATTTTAGCACAAATTTCAGTTAATGAACATAACTCTGCAAAAGCATTAGATTTCCTTTATGAGATCCATGAATTACCTAGAGGAAGTGGTTCAATTAAAGGCGATGCTAAAATTTTGTTTAATCAATTAGTAACCTTCCTTTCTTTTTCAGAGCGTTTTGAAGTTATTAAAAATACTCGTTTCACTCCAGTTATAGAGGAAGTAATTAGAGAAGGAATAAGAGTTGAATTAAAAAAAGATGCAGCCTCATTAGTTAAATTAGCAGAAAAACTTCATAATTCTGGCTTTATCAATAAAGATGTAATCAATGAATTTCATATTGCTTACAAAAAAAATAAAGTGAAAATTAAACGCATTAATGGGACTCCTCCAGATGGCTTTAATTACAGTATTGGCGTTATTCTTCCTGCAAATCAAAAAAGCCCAACATTTGAAGTCAGTAAACATCTTTATTTAGGTGTTCAAACAGCTATTGAAGAATTCAATCAACAAAATACTTCTAATAAGATCTACTTATCATTCAAAAATGATTCTGATAGTATAAATACGGTTGCATCTCTAATTGCTGAAGAATCTGCAGATATTCTTATTGGGCCACTGACCTCTGAATCTGCAAAAGATATGGTTCATTACGCTGAAATGTTTTCGACTCCAATGATTGCTCCTTTAGCAAATAATGACTCATTATCACTTGATAATTCTTTCTTCTTTCAAATTAATCCATCGTTTAGAACTATTGGCAAAAGAATGGCAGAGTTTGCCGCAACAAAGTTAAATGTTAAAACCGTAGCCATTATGGCTGATAAAAACTCGATGGGGTATTTAGCAGCACTAGCGTTTAAAGAAGAAATGGAACGAAGAAATGTTGAGGTTGCCTATTTCTTTAGTGGCGAATTTCAAGAAACCGGATTTGACATAAGTGAGTTTACAAAATACTTTACATCTGATCAGGTTTTAAAAGATTCTTTAGAAATTCCTCAAATTGACGCCGTTTATTTCCCATTTACGGGTGATCACTCCCAAACGCTAATCGATTTAACCCTTACAGATCTAGAAGCTGGAAGGTCAACAATGCCCATTTTAGGATCTCAAGACTGGGGCTATTTAGAACTTCCGCCTGAGCGTTTGAAGAAATTCACTATCTACTTCCCTGATGCCAAGGAATTTAATGAACAAGACGAAAAAGTAATACAATTCAGACAGAACTTTATTGATTTAAATCAGTCTCTTGAACCAAATTATTTCTCATTCCTAGGCTATGATATTGGATCATATCTAACTGATATAATTCTTTCTACTAAGAAACCTTCTGAATTTAGAAGTGCTATAAAAACTCGTAAGCCTTTTAAAGGTATTGCTACAGAAATCTCCTTTTTGGGTACGCATGTGAATCAATCTGTTTACATTTATAAACTTGATCAGACAGGCATTTCAAAAGCGTTTCACTAATTAAAATAATCTTAGAAAGCGAAATTACCCATTTCGCTCTCTTTGAGCTTTTATTCGGTATTGTTGCCTTAACCAACGCACCCATTTTTGACTTTTTCGCTGATGTTCTTCATAACGTATTGAAAAATCATGAACACCTTCTGGAGTTGCTACCATATACATAAACTTATGTTTCGACGGCTCTAAAACGGCTTTGATTGACGTTTCATCAGGATTTGTAATTGGACCTGGTGGCAAGCCTTTTATCACATATGTATTATAGGGATGATTTAATTCGTAATCAGCATAGGTTAAACGACGACGTTCTCCTAAAGCAAAATTTACGGTAGGATCGGCCTGTAACCTCCATCTTCTTCTCATTCTATTAAGATATAAACCAGCAATTTCAGGCTTCTCGTTGTTGTTTCCGGCTTCCCATTCAACAATTGATGCTAAAGTTAAAATTTGATCTGCATTTAATTTTTGAGTACTTGTAGATACATGCGATTCAATTATTTTCATGGTACTAGCATTTAACTCCTGAACCAATTGCTTGGGAGATGTAGTCCAAAACAAATAATAAGTTTCAGGTAACATTCTACCAATTAGATTTTTGGTGTTAAGACCAATTTCATTTAAAGCTGCCTCGTTTTGTGAAAATTCCAAAAACTCCTCTTTTGAAAAAGCTAATTGTGCAGAAACAGTCTGTGCAATTTTATCCATAGATATTCCGGGCGCTATGGTAACTTTTACTGGGTTTTGAATTCCTAAACCAAAATTGAGAATAATGTCTTTAACAGTATATGCTCCAGGTTTGAGTAAATAGTGTCCCTTTTGTACCGTTTTATACCCATTTATTGATGCTGACCATGTAAAATCTTTTGTATTTTTTATTACTTGGTTTTTTTTAAGTTTCAATGCTAATTCATTGACTGACATTTTTTTATCAATATAAATTGAAATGTTACTTTTAACCTGAACAGCAACAGGGTCATTGAGTCTCAAAAACCGAATAGCCCAAAATAAAATGGCAGAAACGACCAATAAACTGAATAAAAATGAAGTTTCATTTTTGTTCAAAGGCCAATATGACTTAATTTGTTCTTGTATCAAAATAAATTAGATTTGGATTGATTTTCTGAAGTACAACAGAATTTATGACTTTAAAAGAAAATAGTTTTTTTTCACTCAGTTTAGATAATTCTTTCGAATGGGACCTGCAAGGTTTTGAGCCTGATCAGTTGTTTCGTCATCTAATTATTCAAGAACGAAACGTAGTTCTTACTGGTAAAACTGTAGAACAACCAAAATCTACTTTAGGGTTTGGGTTAAAGAAAAAACCTTCTGAAACTGATGAAGCCCAGAACAACTCTCTTATCATTGATCTACCTAATCCAGTATTGACTGAGGAATTAGTACAACAATATAAAGAATTTTATCATCTAAGAAGTTTTGATCAGCCTTATGTTTTTATTTTAGGCTTGGGTTCCATTGTAAAAGATAGAAAAAAAGAAATCGTATTTTGTATTCCTGTTGAACTCGTATTACTCACTCCTCCATTTGATGAAGATGAAATCAATGAACCACTTGAACATCCTTTTGGTTTACGATGGACTGGTGACCTACCCTTTTATAACGAAACTGCCGTAACTTGGATAAACGAATTTAATAAAAAATTGCCTGCAATTCCAGACGTTTTATCTGACATTTCTTTAGCTAATTTAATTCACGATTTAACTTATCAGCTTGATGAAGGAACTCAACTAAAGTTCAAACAAGATATTTACTTCTCTAGAGTTCGATTTAATACTGTTGCCAACGATGAAAATTTAATTGAACCGGAAAAGGAAGCTTTTACTTTTTTTGAGTTAGAAAACAAACATTCTCAAAAGATTACAACTAAAAGTCTTTCAACACTTTACTCAGCAGTTAAATCCTCAGAAAGACATATTAAACTCAAAGTTGCAGACGACGAATATGCTCCCTTTGTACACAATTTAGCTTTCAACAAAGCTCAAAACCATACAGTTTTAATTGCATTTAGAAGTAAACAACTACTCGAACGATTTGAGCAATTATACGGTAAACAACAAGGTATTTTCAGTTTTCATCATTTAAAAATAAGACAAGACTTTGTTTCAAATGCATTAGAAAAAATTGAATTCATTCCTGAGAAAACAGATTTACCGAACGATTATGGCATGATAGACGAAGCCCTTACCCGTCTTGAGGAATATGATATAGCTTTAAACAGTCCTTTTTATGATGGTTCTTGGTCACCTTCCGAAATTATGGGAATGGTAATGAATTCAAAAATTGAATGTGATTATAAGCCTGATTTGCAAGAGATTAAAGACGTTACTCCAGTTATTCTGAACCAAAGAAAACAACTACTTAAACAAGTTTTAAAACTTCAGAGTCAACTAAAGCCAAATCCAATTTGGGAAGACGCCAATCCTGAAAAAGAATTAAGTGTACTTGACGAAGAGCTTGAGACTATTGGTAAACAATATGAATCAACGGCTCAAAAAATCAATGAACTCAAAGACAAAATAAATCAAATAACAGGAATTACGGTTCCTGAAGATGAGTTTCGCTTACTTAGCTTCATTGATAGACTCGAGATTCTAGAAAACCCACCCTCTTTTGAACGGCATCAAATTGAAATGAATTGGCATCCTATACCAAGTGTAATCACAAATGCCGTAAATTTACTTGAGCAAACTAGAACTCTAATTAAAAAGGACTTAGACCCTTATTTTCATTCTCAGATTTTAGCAGAACCTATTGAGGAATTACTAAAAATCATTGAACCTCTTAGTACTAGTCCAAAGCGTTTTATTGATTGGAATTATATGCAGCATACCAAAAGATTACTTGGCTATGCTATAAATCCAAATCAAAAGTTTGATTATTCGTTCTTAAGATCTGTTAAAGATTTAGTTAAAATTAAAAAAACGTTATCTGAATTAAATGATGCTGGGAAAAAAACTTCTGAATACTTAGGATCATATTGGCAAGGTTTAGATACTGATTTAGACTATTTGAACAAACAAATTACTTGGTTTGAGGCAATTTCTAAATTAAAAAATGATTTTAAAGATCAAGATATTGAAGAATTAAAAAAACTCATTATTCGAAAAGATACTTCTAGAGCTATAAAAGCTGTGAAAGATTTTCAGGAATTAATGAGACAAAGAAGGAATTCTATCTACCAACTTGAACAACTTCTAAAGCTTAAGTCTTTATCGCTAAATAGTGAAATTGATAAATCAAAAAAACCATTTTTAGAATTTATTGAAGATTTACGTGGTTCAATGTCTTATTTAAGACAAAAGAAAATGCTAAATCGCTTAAAAGAAAGTGAACATGCTAAAAACTTTGAGAACTTTGTTCGTTTTGCCATCCAAAATTCAATTGATACCGCTGATATTGCAGATGTCTATGAGTTTGTAATTTTACGTTCTACATTAGAACAAATAGAAGCTGATCGACCAATTTTAAAACACGTTGAAACAAGCGATTTAAAAATTCTTATTGAGATTGTAACCGATCATTATTCCGGACTTATTGAAAAAACTCAATCTGAATTTATTGACTTTTTATTAGACACTAGACAACAACCTTCTGCTCGGAAAAAAATTAAAGACATTTCGCATCTTCTTTCCCGTTTTACAGAGACTAGCCGTATTCCACATTATGTTTCATTATTTAAAACCATTAAAGATGCAATTTCTGTCACTCATCCGATTTTAATGTGTTCAATGGAACAACTTGAATATGTCTATTCTAGTTTATCGAATGTCTGTTTGATTACCGATTTTCCAGTAAAAACTGAATTCTTACAAGAAAGTACACACTATTACAATGTAGACACCGAAATTCGTAAACCAAATTACCCTCCTATTCTTTATAAAAGAAGTGTTCCAAAATTAAAACAGAAAAAGGGAAAATCGGATACAGGCGTTCTTAAAGAATTATTTAAAACGAAAGAAATACTACCAGTTTTATGGGTTTTCAATACTGAAAAAGCTGAAAAAGCCTTTTGGGCTAATTTAACGTTAGATAGGTCAACCGTTCACGACTTTCTAAATGCTTCTATTTCTTTGGTTACTGTAAATGAAAAAAATTTAGATAGTGTTACTGATAGACATTTTGCCTCTGTTGTAGCGAATTACTCTTTTATTGACCCTAAAATCAATCCATTCGCATTAAAAAAATCAAGTCCAAAAGTTCTTCAAGAAAATGCTGAAAAAATAAGTGCACTTGCTGATTATACCTATGTAATTTCAAATGAAAGTGAAAAAGACGATGATATCAAAAAGCGGATTACCTATTTAGAAAATGCTACAAAATGGTCTTTCCACGATACAAGCTTATTAAAACAACAATTAGAAAAAGCTACATTCCTAAGCGATACCTACGTTTATTCTATTCCTGAAAGTTTACTAAACGGTTATTTACG
>Ga0102814_10002216_pt1 | contig 13271 bp, 9 predicted proteins | sample ColrivemetaGS741_FD_79112 | JGI IMG/M metagenome (GOLD analysis project Ga0102814, IMG submission 79112) | Estuarine microbial communities from the Columbia River estuary - Flood tide ETM metaG S.741 | ecosystem: Environmental > Aquatic > Marine > Intertidal zone > Estuary | place: USA: Columbia... | reverse complement strand
GATAGCAGTCGCAACTGGCTCTCATGAGATTTACGTAGGCTGATATCACGCACAAACGCCAGGTTGAAGCCACCCTCCGAGGATTCAACGTAGTGGGTGACCACAGCCACTTTTCGCGACTGCCCCTCTTTGGTTTGATGGACCGCTTCAAACTGCACTTGCCCCTGCTGCTTCAATCGCTCCCAATACTCGGGTAATTCTTCAGGCTTCACCGCCAGATCGATATCACCCAGACACCTATCCATTAACTCGGGGATCGAGTAGCCCAACCCTTTGCTGGCAGCTTGATTAACATACACAAATCGTCCCTGCTGATCGATCAGATAGATGCCCATCTCGATCCGATCCAGCGCAAACTGAGCCAGCCGAAACTGCTCTTCACGCTCGCGCATCGCGGCAGTGTTCTCCGCGACCCCACGCTGCGATTGCTCATCGCGCCCAGCCATCAGCAATATAAAGCCTCCGACCAAGCTAGCCACTAGCAAAGTACCGCACAGCAAAAACCATCCCGATAGGTATTGATTCGCAACGACGTAGCGACCATCAGCTACCGACTCCAACACCCAGCGACGCTCGGCAAAATCAAGGTCGAACCGTGCAGTAAATACCGGGTTAACGACCTGCTGCACCAGCGACTGTTGCGGCTTATAAACAGTGCCGGAATCAGGACCATTGGCAAATATCTGCACGGCGTGATCCGGGTTGCTGACATCCAGCAAGCGGTAACTAACACCCTGCTTGAGCTGCGTTGCAAACAACGGCTCCAATTCGGCTCCCAACCGCAACACCCCCACAACAAAGCCCTGCGGCCGATCCCCACCCAAGGTACTCGCCTCAACTAACAGGCTCACCACCACTCCGGGCTGCTGACCCTCGGACAATCGCAGTACTCCGCTGGCCGTGGCTTTACCCATAGTTTGAGCCTGCATCAGTAGCTGCTTGCGGCTGAGATTGGAGTACAGGTCGTAACCCAATGCCCGCTGATTCACCGCCATCGGCTCTATAAATACAACAGGGGCATACTCGTCCCGCTGTGCAGCGATTAGAGCAGCGCCCTGCTCATTGCGCTCGGTAATCTGGTAACCGGTAAACCCATGCTGTTGCAACTGAGCCTCAAACAGGGAGCGCTGCTCTGCGGTAATTTTTGGATTCCAGGATAACGACTGCAATGCAGGTGTTCGCGCCAGTAACGGCAAAACGTAAGCGCTAAAATCAGCGCGAGTGACATCTTCTGAGGCCTTAAAAAAGTCACTCAATGCATGGATGGCACCGATTTGCTGATCACGAAGATGCATTAACTGTTGATGCACAGCACTAGCCTGATGAGAGAACCGGTCGCCTAAGCGCAGATCCTCCCAGTAACGAGCAACACTGATGGAACCTAGCAACATCAACACACCTAAGGACAGAGACAGCGTCATCAACCCGCGTCGCTGCCACCAAGGTTGCTCCGATGTCGACAGCCAGGCCACCAACATCGGGGTGATAAACAACACCCCGATTGCATCACCGACCCACCAAGCGCTCCAGCTAAACAACAGTGCCTCTTGACTGATCCGGCCATAAAACCACAGCGCGAAAATCCCCACACTGGCACTCACCAGCGAACCCACCAAACAGCCCCAACCGATAAACCGGATCACGTCCACCGGCCGTGCCAGTAAGCTAGGAAACCCCACGAAACGGCGCACCAGATAACTGCCCAGCAAAGCTTGAAACACCGCCCCCATACCGAGTAGCAGCGCCTCACCCCAGTAAGCGCCTATCCCCAGATGTAATAACAGCTTGGCGAAAAAAATCCCTACGAGCATGCTGTTGCCATACAGCAACACGCCTGCCAAGGCTACGCCTGACGCTGGCCAGACGAAAGAGACTTGCTCAGGGGAATGGTGCAGTAACAACCCAAGCCCTGAGCTAAGTAAATAGATGAAAAACAGTAAGACATTAGTTTTAACCAGACGGGTCATAAATACGCTGTGCTATCCATACCGAGTTAATACAGTCGCTGCAGACTCTCATATCATGTCATTTCAGGCAATTGCTACCGCCGCTGCCCCTTAGCAGTTTAGGCTGTCATACTCATCCGCGGAAAAAAAAACGAGAGCGCTGTTCTCCATGCAACAAGGATTTTTACTCACCAGACACAGCTGCGATCGAGGCGATCAGACGGAGATAACGCTGTGGCTGGCCTCTGCCGAGGGTCCGATACAGCTGGTCATCAACGGTGAACGGCCGCTATTTTTTGTGCACCACCACGACCAAGAGCGGGTAAGCACTGCGCTAGGCGAGGCGAATCTAGACTTCGAACTCCGCCCGCTCAGCCTCAAAACCTTTGAGCAGCAATCTATAACAGCAGTGTACTTTCAAACCCTGAAGAGTTTCTATCGGGCACAGGAGCTGCTGAGAGCACTTCAGATCACGTTACTGGAGAGCGACATCCGTTTACACGAGCGCTACCTGATGGAGCGATCTGCACGGGGCGCAATCGAGTTTCAAGGCCAACCCTGCCAACGTCAGGGCTACATGCAAATACAACAAGCCAAACTGCGAGGCACCGATTATGTCCCCGACCTCAAAGTGGTCTCTGTGGATCTGGAATGCTCTCCCAGCGGCGAGCTCTACTCTATCGCCCTTTACTCAGAGGAGTTCGCACGGGTTCTGATGATTGGGGCAGCGCAACCGACTGCGGCTGATGTCACCTGGGTGGCCAATGAGAAAGCCCTGCTGCTGAGCTTTGAGAATACCCTTAGTGAACTGGATCCCGATCTGATTATCGGCTGGAACCTGGTGAATTTTGACTTCCGGCTACTATTAAGACGCGCAGAAAACCAGGGGATCCGCTTACGTCTGGGCCGTGCCGGCAGCTATGCCAGCTGGAGGGATGCTCGCGACGACAGCAACTCCGGCTTTATTACCCTGCCAGGGCGAGTTGTGATCGACGGTATCGCCGCTCTGAAAACCGCCACTTACCAGTTCCCCAGCTTCAGCCTGGAGTCGGTCGCCCAACAACTGCTCGGACGCGGAAAGCTGACAGAGGATGTGGATGCTCGGCTGGCCAGCATCAGTCACGACTTCGAGCATAACAAGCCCAAGCTCGCCGCTTACAACTTAGAAGACTGCCGCTTGGTATGGGACATCTTCCAGCAGACCCAAATACTGCAGTTTTTACTGTTCCGCGCCCAACTGACAGGTCTGGAACTGGATCGCAGCGGCGGATCGGTGGCGGCCTTTAGCCACCTCTATCTACCCAAACTGCATAGGGCGGGCTATATCGCCCCGAATCTTCCAGAAGACGGAGGGTTAGCCAGTCCGGGCGGTTATGTGATGGATTCCGTTCCCGGACTCTACCAGAACGTGCTGGTATTGGATTTCAAAAGCCTGTATCCCTCCATCATCCGCACCTTCAAGATCGATCCTTTGGGGCTGATCGAGGGCCTGTTAAACCCCGATGATGCCATACCGGGCTATCGCGGCGCCTGCTTCTCGCGCGACAAACATTTCCTGCCCGCCATTATTACCACACTCTGGCAACAGCGGGATCAGGCTAAAAAGGTGGACGATCAGCCCCGCTCTCAGGCGCTCAAGCTGATAATGAACTCATTTTACGGCGTACTGGGGTCAGGAGGCTGCCGCTTCTACGACACCCGCTTGGCCAGCTCCATCACCTTGCGGGGGCATGACATCCTCAAACAGACCACCACCTGGATCGAAGCCCGAGGTCTGGCGGTCATCTATGGCGATACTGATTCGTTGTTCGTGCATCTACCCGGAAACCCTGACAGTGCCGAGGCTGACGCTCTGGGACGACAATTGACCGTGGAGATCAACCGGCGCTGGAAAGCCCTATTGAAAGAGCAATACAGACTCCGATCCCATCTTGAGCTGGAATACGAAACCCACTTTGAGCGATTTCTGATGCCCAGAATTCGTGGCCGCGAGACCGGAAGTAAGAAGCGTTATGCCGGGCTGATCCGAACGGGCCCGAGTGATCGGTTGGTGTTTAAAGGCCTGGAAGCGATTCGTAGCGATTGGACAGTACTGGCTAAAACCTTTCAACATGAGCTTTATGATCTTGTATTTCACGACCAAGACCCCTCTGCTTATGTGCGCCAAGTCGTGGCAGAAACGCAACAGGGCAAAAGGGACGAGCAACTGGTATACCGTAAACGCTTGCGCCGTATTCTCAGCCACTATGTTAAGAACATCCCGCCTCAGGTTCGCGCGGCGCGGCTTGCCGATGCGCACAACGCTCGCCTGGGTAAGGCATTGCAATACCAACAGCGAGGCACCATCGCTTACCTGATGACGATCAACGGCCCCGAACCTTTGGAGTATCAGGAGAGCCCTATCGATTACCAGCATTATATCGACAAGCAAATCCGACCGATCGCCGATGCGATACTGCCCTTTATCGGGCTCTCCTTTGAGCGCCTGACCGGCACTCAAATGAAGCTATTCTAACGGGGCGAAGTTTACTGAACAGGAGTCAGTGTCGCCTCCTCAACCAGCGTAGGATAGAAGTAGCCCATCCCAAAATCGGTATCCAATTTTACCGTTCCCACTGCTGTTATCTGCGCACCCACCTCTGCGGTTTGCTGACTGGTGACGATCACCCGATCACTATCACCTGAGCCGGTTCCGTCCTGCAGATGGATAAAATTGCGGCGCATGATGCCGTTATTCACCTTGATTACCTTGCCGGTAATGGTGACTTGCTGGGCGGCAAGCTCAGCACGCTGGGCATGCAGATCCTCGACACTGACAGTCTCCGCAGCGAAGGACGAGCTCATTACGCCTGAAAAGGTGATAGCGGCCAGCGTCTTAATTACTCTGTTCATGAAAGCTTCCTTATAAGTGAGGGGCTGTTCTACCACAGCTTGGGCTTGAAAAAAACCCACAGCCACAAGCCCAAAAGTTAGCAGCCCTAGATACAGCCAATATTCAAAAATGACTTAAGTAATATATAGTGATATTTTCCTATCCGGAGTACGACCTCCAAAAATAACCGCTATATTGGTAGGGCATATACTTCGCATGTTTCGCTTACTCATTTGTAAACAGGGACTCTAAACAAAGGAATGTTTACGTCACCCTTCCAGTATCGACATGTGCTCAGCACCACCTACATCCTGTTGTGTGTGGCGCTACTGCGATTCTCCACGCCCGCCGTCGCAGCTCCGCCTCAGACCGAAGCTGTTAGAGTATATATTAACGCTAGCGTTCCCTCGCAACAGCTCTCTGATGCGGTATTACGCTCTATTTTCTCGATGCGCCTGACGGCATGGCCTGATGGATCCCAGATTCGAGTCGTGGTTCTAAACGACGCCCACCCAGTGCATAGGCAATTTAGCAAGTCTGTGTTGGGGATTTTCCCCTATCAACTCCGCCAGATGTGGGACCGCGGGGTGTTCTCCGGAACCGGCGAAGCCCCCATCGAAGTTCCCACCGAACAAGACATGCTCGAAACACTAGCAACCACACCCGGCGCTATTGGTTATCTGCTGCAACCATCAACAACAGAGGGGATCGAACTTGTTGAGCGTCCATAGTACAGCGCATAAACACACACTACATAAGATGACAGCCATGCTAAAGCTATCCGTATTGCTGCTGGGGCTGCTGGGGTATGGTCAGGCGTCTGCAGAGATGAGAGGCAGCTGGAATGGCTTTGTCTCTCAGGGCTGGATACTCAGTGATCACAATAATTTCTACGGGGATTCAGATGGCACTCGCGGATCGTTTGATTACAGAGAACTGGGTCTGAACGGCTTTATCCAGGCAACCCCGCAGTTAAAGTTCAATGCGCAGATACTCTCTCGACTGGCGGGCGCCACCAGCGATGGTGATCCGGATCTAGACTACCTGTTCGCTGACTGGTCGCTGTTACAGCAAACCGATCAACAAGCGGGCTTACGACTCGGACGGATTAAAAATGCCTATGGATTTTTTAATGAAACCCGGGATATCGCCTTCACCCGGCCCGGTATCATCATGCCACAGTCGATCTATTTTGATCAGGTCAGAGAGCTGTTGTTATCCTCCGATGGCATTGCGCTCTACTACCGCAAAAATACAGATCAGGGCCAATGGTTAGTCGATGCCCAATATGGCCAATTACAGACCGGATCCTCAACCGAAGCGATCTTGATGGGCAGAACCTGGGCCGGTAGTTTTGGCGATAGCACCGTCAAACTGGCTCGGGTCATTTTTGAGCCCAATGGCGAGCGCTGGCGCTTTGGGTTCACCGGGCTTGATTCCAGTCTGCCCTTCAGTCCCGCTCCCGCCGATCTCGCCTTCATTCCCACCGCTGGTAAAGTGACCGTGCAAATGGCGATCGTGTCTGCCCAATACAATCAGGAGTACTGGAGCTTCACTACCGAAGCGCTGCAGGGCAAAACCCGCTGGCATAACTTGGGGCCAATTTTCGCCGACGCCAAAACGATGCGCTCCTTCTACCTGCAACTGGATCACCGCCTCAGTCACCAATGGCAATTGATGCTCCGCTATGACCAGCAACAACTGGATAAGGACGATCCGCAGGGCAAAGCGTTCAGCCAGCGACCTGGCGCGGGCCCGGGACATCAACAGTATTCCCGAGACTGGGCGCTAGGGCTACGTTACCAACCCGACAGCCAATGGGATCTGGGTGCTGAACTCCATCAAACGGAAGGCACCTCCTGGCTCTTCAAGCAGGATAACCCAGACCCAACTAAGCTGAAGAAACATTGGCAGATGCTTATATTGCAAGCCGCCTACCGTTTTTGAACGGCGTTGATGCTGGTTTAGATCCCATCCGCACAGCGACTATCCATGTACATAGCGCTCCTCTGACAGCATCGGAGCACACAGGACGCTCATGACGAAAGGTTTTTTCAGTTTAAAATGGAAGTTACTGTTGCTGATGTCAGTGGTATTCTTCCTTATCGCTCTGGGGGTATCCTGGGCCTCTTATCTACGTTCAGAGCAGCAACTACAACAACGACTAGAACAACACCAACAGCAAAGCATCAGGCTGCTCGACATTCAAGTCAGCTCCATCCAGCAACTATTAATCAAACGCTTAGAATACCTCAGCCTGCTGATCCAGCCTGATAACAGTCGCCTGAGTCCCACTGAGTTGCAAACCAATCTGCAGCTTCAGTTTTCTCAAATTCAATGGCTCTGGGGGCTGGAACAACTCCAAGCGCACTCCGAAAATCAGGGTTTATTGATCCAACAGGGTCCTGACAGTTTGAGGCTAACAGCCCTAACACAAAAAGCGATGACCACAGAGCAGCCCGCAGTAGGACTCAGTTGCGATAGCCGCTGCCTGGTTCTAGCGGCGGCCCCTATCATCCTCGCCGACAACGAAGTCGGAAGTTTAGGCATCACCATATCGATTGCAGACATCGTATTGCAAGCCCAACAACGCAGCGGTTGGGAGACCGGTGTGCTCTTGCAAGCAGACTCCACAGCGACCTCGATGCTGCCCGAGTGGCAATTTGATGTTGCCGCATTAAGTAACAAAACCACCAGTTTGCCGTTGTTAACCGAGCTCGCCCGCAAGCACCCCCGAATTGAGGAGGGTTCTTACCATCAGCTACTACTGGGAAAAAACATCGAAGTCTCTGTGGTCCCGATTAATGGTCTGGATGACGCTAGAAAGGCGTTCTGGATTCAGATCGCTGACGTCAGCAACGACTACCGAACCATCAAAAGCGCCTTCATCACCCAGCTAATGATCACCCTAAGTGCCTTACTGGCCTGTGGCCTAATGCTGACCATGCTGCTTCAACGCCCCCTGGACAGACTGGCCCGAGTTGCCAGCAGCCTACCCTCCTTGGCTCGTCGAGATTTCAACCAGGTCCGTGAACAACTCAAACGACACAACGCCTATCAGGGAATTGGGACAACCGATGAACTGGGCATGCTGGTCACCAGCACCTTACAGCTAGCCGATGAGCTGGAGCGGCTAGATCGCAACATGCGCAGCCATAATCTCAAGCTAAAACGCAAAAGCATGGCGTTGGCCAGGCAAAACGACTTTGTCTCCAGTCTGCTGGACAACGCCCAGGCGGTAATTTTGGTGCAGGATAACCAGGGGCGCTGTAAAAGCTTAAACAAATTCGGGCGCAGCCTGTTCGAACATGCCGACCCTAAAAGCCAACAGCTGCTGTTTTCGACCTCATTTGGCGACCTCGACGCTGAACAGCTGGCGCACTTAGATGACCTCTATGCGGGAGCTCAACATCTGTATCGCCACCAAACCGAATGTACAGACGCCCTTGGCAACCCGCACTGCATATCCTGGATTCACTCATCCTTGACCCAGCAGGACCGCTCCAGCAGCATTCTCAGTATTGGCATGGATGTCACCGAACAGATGCAGGTACAGCAGCAGCTGCATTGGCTCGCCAATCATGACTCCCTGACCAAACTGCCTAATCGTAGCCATCTGCAGCAACAGCTCAGCCACAGAGTATCGTTAGCCCAACAGAACCGAAGCAAGCTGGCGGTGCTTTTTTGCGATCTGGACAATTTCAAACAGATCAACGACAGTCTCGGCCACCCAATCGGCGACGCCTTACTCACACAGGTAGCCGAGAGATTAAACTCGGTGGTTCGACACCAGGACATGGTCTCCCGGCTAGGCGGCGATGAATTCGTCATCCTGTTAGACAACTTGGCCAGTACCGAGAATGCCACCCAAGTGGCTGATAAGCTGCTCCGCAGTCTTGAGGCAGCCTACATCGTCGATAAGCAGGAGCTCTATGTATCGGCCAGTATTGGCATCTCGCTGTATCCGCAAGACGGCAGCGATGCGACCACGCTGATCAAGCATGCCGATCTCGCCATGTATCAGTCCAAAACCAGTGGCCGCAAGCGCTACTCCCTCTACACCCCTGAGCAATCATTAGGATTAGAAGAGCGCTTAAGCCTCAGCGCCAGCTTACGCCACGGGCTCGAGCGTAACGAGTTCGTGCTTTACTACCAGCCCCAGCTTGATATTAATGCCCAGCAGGTGATCGGCGTCGAAGCCCTGATCCGCTGGATCCATCCAACCCGAGGCATGGTGCCACCGGATAAGTTCATCAGTATTGCCGAGGAGATCGGCCAGATAGTCGATATTGGCCGCTGGGTCATTATGGAGGCCTGTAGCCAACTCAAACGTTGGCAGGAACTGGGACTGCCCGACATGCGCATGGCGATTAACTTGGCAGGCCCGCAAATTATGTCGAATCAGTTGATCGATGACATTCGTCAGGCATTAGATCAAACCGGCGTGAACCCCGAACTGATCGAACTGGAGATTACCGAAGGCTTTATCATGAGCCAACCGGAGAACACCATCACCCGACTCAACACCTTGAAGTCACTAGGCATCAGTCTGTCGATTGATGATTTTGGCACCGGCTACTCTTCTCTGAGCTATCTGAAAAAACTACCGGTCGACAAACTCAAGATTGATAAATCCTTCGTCTTCGATATTGGCCACGACGCCAGCGATGAGGCGATCGCCAAAGCGGTGATCGCGCTAGGGCAAAGCATGAATCTGAAAGTCATCGCCGAAGGGGTCGAGGAGTTGCAGCACATCGAGTTTCTTCGCAATAACGGCTGCGACGAGCTGCAAGGCTTCTATTTCAGTAAACCCCTGCCCGCAGATGAATGCACCCGCTATATCCGTGAATACCAGCCGCTGGTTCTATCCCAGTAAACCCGTTTACGCATGATTCAGCGGGACAAAAACTTAATGCTGCGCTCCATCCCCTCAAGGGTTAGCGGATACATATGCCCTGCAAACTGTTGACGGATCATGCTGAGTGACGGGGTATAACCCCAATGCTGCTCGGCCATCGGATTCAGCCACAGGGTTTTGGGCCAGCGATCCAGTACTCGCTGCAACCACACCTGCCCAGCCTCCTCGTTATAATGCTCGACACTGCCATGGGGGTAAGCGACCTCGTAAGGTGACATCGACGCATCGCCAATAAAGATCACCCGGTAATCCGAACCGTAAGTATGCAGCAGATCCTGAGTGGGGATCGATTCACTAAAACGGCGGGCATTATCCTTCCACACCTTTTCGTACAGGCAGTTATGAAAGTAGAAATACTCCAGATGCTTGAACTCGCTTCGGGCCGCAGAAAACAGCTGTTCACACTGACGGATATAGGGGTCCATCGACCCGCCAACATCAAAAAACAGCAACAACTTAGCCGCATTATGGCGCTCGGGCACCATTTTCAGATCCAGATAACCGGCATTATTGGCCGTTGAGCGAATGGTATCTTCAAGATCGAGCTCTTCAGCGGCACCGGTACGGGCAAATTTTCGCAGTTTGCGCAGCGCCACTTTGATATTCCGGGTGCCCAGTTCAACATTATCATCGAGATCGCGGAACTGACGTTTCTCCCACACCTTCACTGCGCGCTTATGTTTGCTCTCACCGCCGATACGCACGCCTTCAGGGTTATAACCACCATGGCCGAACGGTGAAGTACCGCCAGTACCGATCCATTTATTGCCTCCCGCATGGCGACCCTTCTGCTCTTCCAAACGCTGCTTGAGCGTCTCCATCAATTTATCCAAACCGCCTAATGATTCGATCTGTGCTTTCTCTTCATCACTGAGCTGTTTGAGAAAGTCGGCCCGCAACCAGGTTTCAGGAATCAACGCCTCGACCAAGCCGTCACCCTCAAGCTGCGCCAGCCCATTAAAGTAACGCCCAAAGGCCTGATCAAAACGATCAAAATACTTCTCATCCTTGACCAGACAGAGGCGCGCCAGCAGATAGAACTGCTCAAGATTGGCAAAGGCAAATCCCTGTTCAATCGCCTCGATCAGGGCCAATAGCTCTTTAAGGGTGACCGGCACTCGGCCTTTACGCAGTGCGCCAAAAAAGTCGATCAGCATAGTTTTTCCCCAAGCATCACGGCCCGATTAGCGCGCTTCACGGCGCGCCATGAAGGCCAGTCGCTCCAGCATGTGCACATCCTGCTCATTCTTGAGTAGTGCCCCATAGAGTGGCGGAATCGCCTTGCTCGGGTCGCGGTTAGCCAACACTTCTGGCGAGATATTATCGGCCATCAGCAACTTCAACCAATCGATCAGCTCAGAGGTCGAAGGCTTCTTCTTCAAGCCATTGACCTCGCGCACCTGGAAAAACAGCTCCATCGCCTGCTGGACTAGCTTGCGCTGAATGCCGGGATAGTGAACCTCGACGATCTGCTGCATGGTCGCCTTATCCGGGAACTGGATATAGTGAAAGAAACAGCGCCGTAGAAAGGCATCGGGCAGCTCTTTTTCATTATTTGAAGTAATGATGATAATGGGTCGGTTTTTGGCCAGAATCCGTTCACCGGTCTCGTAAACGAAAAACTCCATCTTATCGAGCTCAACCAACAGGTCGTTGGGAAATTCGATATCGGCCTTGTCGATCTCGTCAATCAGCAGCACCACCTGCTCGTCGGCTGCAAACGCCTGCCACAACAACCCTTTGCGAATATAGTTGTTGATATCATGGACTCGATCATCCCCGAGCTGGGAGTCGCGCAGCCGCGACACCGCATCGTAATCGTACAACCCCTGCTGTGCCTTGGTGGTGGACTTGATATGCCAGCGCAGCAGCGGTTTACCCAGCGCTGCTGCCAGCTCTTCTGCGAGCATGGTTTTACCCGTGCCCGGCTCGCCTTTAACCAGCAACGGGCGCTGGAGGGTGATTGCGGCGTTAACCGCCATTCTCAGGTCGTCGGTGGCGACGTATTGATCGGTACCTTCAAAACGCATAGCAGGGCTCCATCAAAGCACATATGTAATGGAAAACCCCTATCTTAACAGATCCGTTCAAATTCCAAGCGTGGCTTTTCAAATAAGACCATCATTGTTGATCGGCTTTTAGTTAATACCCGATTCGGTCAACATCAAACGATTAAACGAATGATCCTCGCGACTTGGAGAGATGTCCCATGAAAGATCTGCAACAACTCAAACACTATCTGCGTGATTTTGCCGAACAACGGGACTGGCAGCAGTATCACTCCCCCAAGAATCTGGCAATGGCGCTGACGGTAGAGGCCGCGGAACTGCTTGAACAATTTCAGTGGCTCACAGAAGCGCAGTCTTTTGCCCTGACGACCGACCAGCAACAGGCCGTCAGGGATGAGATCGCCGATATTCAGGTCTATCTGGTCAGGCTGGCTGACCGGCTATATATCGATATCCTTGAGGCCGTAGCCGCCAAGACCCGTCAGAACGAGCAAAAATATCCTGCCGATAAGGTACGAGGCAGCGCAGCCAAATACAGCGTTTATCAGACCGACAATAAAGAGGAAAACTAACCGGACTCTACTCCGGCACCAGCACCTCGGCCCGATAGAGCGCCTTGCCGGTGTCGCTGACTTTAGGCGCAAACCAATCCAGCGCTTCGCAGACATCTTTTTTCAGCGTCCAGGGAGGATTGACGACGATCATGCCGCTACCGGTCATACCGGGCTGACTGTGATCTTCGCTGATGTCCAGCTGATACAGCTCGATATTACGCATACCGCTGCGAATAAACGCCTTCTCCAACGTCCGTACGCGCTGCTCATCGACCAGTGGATACCACAGAGCATAGGTACCCGTGGCAAAGCGTTTGTAGAGCTCTTTGATATGTTGAACCACCTGGGCGTAATCACTCTTGATCTCATATGAGGGATCAATCAGCACCAGACCACGGCGCTCCACTGGGGGTACCAATGCCAACGACCGCTTAAAGCCATCGCCAAAATGGCAGCTAATCCGCCGCTCTGCTTTAAACAAGCGAGCCAACAACGGATGGTCTTTGGGGTGCAACTCGCACAGTTCCAGACGATCCAGCTTACGGAGCAACTGCCGTGCAATCCACGGCGAACCGGGATAGTTGCGTAATGCTCGGCCCTCATTAAAGCGTTCGACCAATGCCCGATATTCGTTTAACGGGGGTGGCAGACCTTTCTCACCCCACAGCAGCCCTATACCCCGAGAAAACTCATCGGTTTTTTTCGCTTCGCTACAAAGCAGACTATAACCACCGGCACCAGCGTGGGTGTCGATGTAACAGATCGGCGCCGACTTTTGGGCCATGTAGGACAATGTCCGGGTCAGCACCAGGTGCTTGAGGACATCGGCGTAATTGCCCGCATGAAATGCGTGGCGATAGCTGAGCATAAATAACTCCAACAACCCATTTTGATATTAATCACACAGCCTTTTACCCGCATTCGCGTTTGGCTTTTACCGCTGTGAACTTTAAAGTAGTTAGCCTATGACGT
>Ga0102814_10002215_pt1 | contig 13275 bp, 17 predicted proteins | sample ColrivemetaGS741_FD_79112 | JGI IMG/M metagenome (GOLD analysis project Ga0102814, IMG submission 79112) | Estuarine microbial communities from the Columbia River estuary - Flood tide ETM metaG S.741 | ecosystem: Environmental > Aquatic > Marine > Intertidal zone > Estuary | place: USA... | reverse complement strand
CAATGGTGAAATCGGTCAACTGTATGGTATCCCCGTGTTCACATCTAGCAATGCTGATACTGGTGCTGGTAACTCTGGTGCTGATCGTATCTGCTTGATGGGTCACAAGGACTCTATGGTTCTGGTTGAGCAAATTGGTATCCGTTCACAAACTCAGTACAAGCAAGATTACCTTGCTACTTTGTTTACATCTGATACTTTGTATGGTGTGAAAGCACTTCGTGCCGCCGCCACAACTGGTGCAGCTTTGTCTTCTAGCGCATTTGCGTTAGCAGTTCCAGCCTAATAGTTGCCTTTTCCCCTCGCCTTAATCGGTGGGGGGATTTTTTACATCAAGGAGATTTATTATGGCAGCAGCAACAGCAGTTACTTCCCGTAGGGGAACTGACCAGTTCCGTGGTCTATTTACAGACACTTGGGATGTTTCTTGTACTCTAAATAGCGCTTCAGTAGCTACTACTGCAACCGCTACAGACACAGTAACAGTTCCAGGCGTTGCTTTGGGTGATATGGTTCTCGGTATGTCAGTTGGCGTTTCTGAAGCAGGTTTGGTTCGTAGAGCCTATGTTTCAGCGGCAGATACTGTGACTATCGTTACTTACAATCCAACAGCAGGTTCTGTGGACTTGGCATCTACTACATTGCAACTTATCGTTGCTCGTGCAGTAGTGTAATTAAAGGGGGCTAATACCCCCCTTTTTTTGGAGTTTTTTATGGCTACTTTTCGTTGTTTACAGTCTGGTACTCTAATAACTTTCACCTATCAGCATGATATTGATAGCATGAAAGGTCACGAAGGATACGTTCTTGTTGAGGAAACTCCAAAGGAAGTAGAAGATAAACCTAAGGTTGGAAGACCTAGAAAAGAGGTTGCAAATGTCGGAAATTGATCCAAGGGAATTTGGTAAGCTAGAAGCCCAAGTTGAGGCTCTACAAGCAGAAGTCCATGGACTTCGCCAAGATATTAAATTGCTGCTTGAGATGGCTAACAAGTCTAAAGGCGGCTTTTTCGTTGGAATGGCTATCGCCTCTGTTGTTGGCGGTGTCATCTCTTTTGTTGCAACCAAGCTAGTTCGATAAGGATTTATATGCCGCAAGTTGGAAACAAGAAATTCCCATACACAGAAAAAGGCGAGAAAGAAGCCAAAGAGTATGGCAAGAAGAAATCTATGCCTGTTACTGTAATGATTGCTATTGGTAAGCCTAAAGCTATGCCTACCCGTGGTGGTCGTACTGCTACTAACATGATGAAGAAATCAGGTCGTGGCAAATGAAAAAGACCAAGGCAGAAAAGAAGATTAGTTCTGTCATGCGAGAGTACAAGGCGGGAACGCTTCACTCTGGCAAGGGTGGCCCTGTTGTAAAAAAGCCAAAACAAGCCCTCGCCATTGCTTTATCCCAAGCTAGGAAAAAGAAATGAAACAAGGTCTATACGCTAACATCAATGCCAAACAAGAACGCATCAAAGCGGGTTCTAAAGAAAAGATGCGTAAGGTTGGTTCTAAAGGTGCACCTACTGAGGCGGCATTTAAGCAAGCAGCTAAGACTGCTAAAAAGAAATGACCTTAAAAGCGCATCAAAACCCCAAAGGGGGCTTGAATGCCAAAGGTAGAGCATCGTATAATGCAGAAACGGGTGGCAATTTAAAACCACCAGTAAAGTCGGGAGATAACCCTCGTAGGGCATCCTTTTTAGCACGAATGGGCAACATGCCTGGCGCTGAGATGAAAGATGGAAAGCCTACCCGACTTTTACTTTCTCTTAGAGCTTGGGGCGCAACGTCCAAGGAAGACGCTAAAGCAAAAGCTAAAGCGATCTCTAAGAGGAACAAATGAGACCAGTATCCGTTGGAGTTGAACCTGTAGCTAATACGCTAACTACTGTTTATACAGTTCCTACGGGTTACTACGCCAAATTTACAGTCATGTATATCCACAATATTGGTGGATCGACAAAACACATTACTGTGGTGTGGAATGATGCAAGTGCCGCCACTTCCTACGACATCCTGACTGAATACAACTTTACTTCAAAAGCATACCTTCAATTTGATGGCAATGCTTATATCGTTTTAGAAGAAGGCGATAAGATTCAAATTACGACTGAAGCTGGAAGTACCTTTAGTTTTATTGCCACATTTGAGGTTTCAGGAGCGCAAAGAACATGACCTACTTAGAGCTTGTCAACGATGTATTGACACGATTGCGTGAGACAAATGTTTCAACTGTTTCAGAGACTAACTATTCTGCTTTGATCGGCAAGTTTGTCAATGATGCTAAGAGACAGATTGAAGACTCTTACAACTGGAATTGTCTTACTCAAGCAATCACAGTAACGACTACTGCTGGCACGAGTTCTTATGCTTTGACAGGTGCGGGACAGAAGTTCCGTATCAATGATGCGCTTAACACAACAAGTTTAATTGGTCTTCGGAACATTGAGTTTGTGGACATGAACCGCAAATTGAACCTTGGCGCACCTTCACAGTCTATTCCATCAGAGTTCTGTTTTAGCGGTGTGGATGGTAATGGAGACACAAAAGTAGACTTGTTTCCTGTTCCTTCTGGTGCTTTTACTCTGTTGTTTGATTTGACCATCCCACAAGCGGCTTTGTCTGCTGATGGCACATCTGTAAAGGTATTAGACTATTTGGTAACTCAGAGTGCTTATGCTCGTGCTTTGATTGAACGTGGTGAAGATGGCGGTACGGCAAGTTCAGAGGCTTATGCTTTGTTCCGTGGAATGCTATCTGATGCTATTGCGTTGGAAAGCACTCGTTACCCTGAAGACAACTTTGTGGCGGTCTAATGGCAGCTCCACTACAAAGTAATAGCATAAGCGCACCAGGCTTTTATGGCCTGAATACGCAAGACTCTCCATTGGATTTGTCTTCTGGTTTTGCTTTGGTTGCTACTAATTGCGTGATTGACCAATATGGTCGTATTGGCTCAAGAAAAGGTTGGACTAGGGTTAACTCCTCTTCTGGTAATCTTGGTGCTAATGATGTAGCTGTAATCCATGAGTTAGTGCAAATTGATGGCACTTTAACTGTGTTGTTTTCTGGCAACAATAAGTTATTCAAACTTGGTACTTCCAATGCTGTTACTGAGTTGACCTATGGAGGTGGTGGTAGCGCTCCTACTATTACTGCTAATAACTGGCATTGTGCTTCTTTGAATGGCATTACTTATTTCTTCCAATCAGGACACGATCCTCTCATATTTGACCCTGCTGTAAGTACTACTACTTATCGTAGAGTTTCAGAGAAAACTGGTTATGTAGGAACAGTTCCTTCAGCAAACATTTGCATTTCTGCATTTGGTCGCCTGTGGGTTGCTAATACTACAACTGACAAGGTTACGATTACCTTCTCTGATCTGATTGCAGGTCATGTGTGGGGTGGTGGCACTACTGGTACTTTAGATGTTTCTAGGGTATGGCCTAATGGTTCTGATGAAGTGATGGGCTTGGCGGCTCACAATGATTTCTTGTTTATCTTTGGCAAGCGTCAGATTCTTGTTTACTCTGGTGCAACAACTCCTGCAACGCTTCAGTTAAGTGACACAGTAGGGTCAATTGGATGTATTGCTAGAGACTCAATTCAGAGCATTGGTACTGATGTTATTTTCTTATCAGACTCTGGTGTACGTTCTTTGATGAGGACTATTCAAGAGAAGTCTGCTCCTTTGCGAGACTTATCTAAGAATGTTAGGTCTGATTTAATATCTTCTTTGGCTATTGAAACCTTGGGCAATCTTAAATCTGTTTACTCAGAAAAGAATGGTTTTTATTTGTTGACAATGCCAGTATCTCAACAAGTGTATTGTTTTGATACAAAGATGCAACTACAAGATGGTTCATCTCGAATTACAAAGTGGGATTCAATCAATCCTACATCATTGTATTCTTTGCGTAATGGTGACTTGTATATTGGTAAGAATGGTTATATCGGTGAGTATGAGAGTTACTTAGATCACACTTCTACTTACAGGATGTCTTACTACACAAACCATGCAGATTTAGGCAATGAGAATCAGATCTCTGTTCTAAAGAGGATTAAGACAATCATCATTGGTGGTTCAAACCAAACTGTGACGATTAAGTGGGGATTTGACTTTGCCGCCAACTATTTGTCGGGCAATGCTTACATTCCTGAACAACAGAACTATGAGTATGGTCTTGCTGAATATGGAATAGCAGAATACTCTGGTGGTGTTTTGATTAAGACATTGGATGTAAATGCTTCTGGTGCGGGCAAGATTGTTCAAACTGGTTACGAAACTACAATCAATGGTGTTCAATTATCAATTCAGAAGATTGAAATTCAATCTAAGAACGGGAAGGTATCATGAGTGCACTTCTAAAAGTTGTTAAGACTTCAAAAGTTTGCGGTCATTGCAAAGTTGATAAGCCGTTAACTGATTACACAAAAAATAATGCTGCTCCTGATGGTTTGCAATATAGATGTAGAGCTTGTGATTTAGCTTATCAAACAAAACGTAGGGCTGAAAATTACGAAGAGAATCTTGAATACTCTCGTACATATCAGCGTAATCGCAGAAAAGACTTTGACTATCGTTTGCAAATGTTAATTAACGCATCGAAGCAACGAGCAAAAGATAAAGATCGTGAGCATACGATTACTGTTGAAGATGTGCAAAAAATCTATCCCAAAGATGGATGTTGCCCTATTTTTGGAATGAAATTAGAATTCAATACTGCTGGATTTAGAGAAACAAGTCCTAGTATTGACCGCATAGATTCAACAAAAGGTTACACGCCAGACAATATCCAAATTATCTCTTGGAAAGCAAACCGAGTTAAAGGTTATGCAACTTTACAAGAGTTGGAAATGTTAGTGGCATATTTGAAACACGGAGAATAATATGAGCCAATACACAAAAAGCACCAATTTCGCTACTAAAGACAATCTAACTCCTGGCGATCCACTCAAGATTGTTCGTGGTACTGAGATTGATACTGAGTACAACAATATTGCTACTGCTATTGCTACGAAGACAGACAATGCTTCTGCTGCAATAACTGGTGGAACTATTAACGCTACAACGATTGGTGCTACAACAGCATCTACGGGTGCGTTTAGTACTTTGAGTGCTACTGGTGCTATCACATCTACATTGGCGACAGGAACTGCTCCTTTGGTCATTGCTTCGACTACCAAGGTTGCTAACCTTAATGTTGATTCGTTAGATGGTGCTGATTGGGCTTCTCCTGCGGCATTGGGTTCTACTACCCCTGCGGCTGTCTCTGCTACTACTTTAACCACTTCTAGCACAGTTACGTTTAATGGTGGTACTGCCAATGGTGTTGCTTATTTAAACGGCTCTAAGGTCGTTACAAGCGGTTCTGCGCTTACTTTTGATGGTACGAACTTAGCGACTACTGGAGATATTTCTCTTGGTGCTGGCAAGTTGTTGAAATATTCATCTACTTCTTACATCACCCCTGAGAACAATGTTAGTGGAGCAGAAATTTCCACAACTGGAGTTATTACATTCCTAACTGGTTCTGGTACGCCAACAGAACGTGCCCGTATAGACTCAAGCGGTAACTTTGGTATTGGTACAACTTCACCATCTTCATATTCTGCAAAATTAGCAGTTGTAAGTACTGCGGCAGATACCAGAATCGCTGTTGTGGATGATGTGGCAAGTGGTCGTGGCGGTTATTTACGTTCCAACTTTTCTGATGCTGTAATTCTTGGAACTACCAGCGGAGTTCGTGATTTAGTATTTTCACCAGACAATACCGAAAGAATGCGCATCAGTACTACAGGCAATGTAGGTATTGGTACAAGTTCGCCGTCAGCGAAACTTGATGTTGCGGGTAACGTGCAAATTCGAAGCACGGGTGTTTTTTACCTTAACAACAGCGATAACACCAATCAATATTATTGGCAGAATATTGGCGCAACCGGAGCCAATAACGCAACACTTATTCTTTCGCGCACCAATGCGGGCGAGACACTTCGCGTCGACTCAAGCGGCAACTTACTAGCAGGTACTACCACAGCAAGCAATACACCATCTCAAGGCATCACTTTGATGCAGAATACTAGTGTAGGAAGTATTGGGATAGATCATGCAAACGGAACTACATCAGGTAATGGGTACATGAACTTTGCATATAACGGAAGCGCAATTGGCTCTATTACACAAGATGGCACAACAGCAGTTCAGTTCAACACCACTTCTGACCAACGCCTAAAAGAAAACATTACTGACGCTGACTCTGCATCCACATTGATTGATGCTTTGCAAGTTCGTAAATTTGATTGGAAAGCAGGCGGTTCACATCAGCGTTATGGTTTTGTTGCTCAAGAACTTGTAACTGTTGCACCAGAGGCAGTACACCAACCAGCAGACCCAGAAGAAATGATGGCTGTGGATTACTCCAAACTTGTACCAATGTTGGTCAAGGAAATTCAATCACTTCGTAAACGCCTAGCAGACGCTGGCATTTAACTTAAAGGAACAATCATGACTACTACTACATGGAAAATCTCCCAACTTGATCGCAACACTGCTGACGGTTTTGTAACCACAGCACATTGGACAGTAACGGCAGTAGATGGAGATCATTCTGCATCTTCCTACGCAACAGTCTCATGGCCTGAAGGAACTATTACTGTTCCTTATTCTGACCTTACAGAATCAACTGTATTAGGTTGGGTGTGGGAATCTGTAGACAAGAGTGCTACAGAGTCATCTTTGGCGGCTCAGATTGATTTGCTCAAGAATCCTGTTAAAGCATCTGGTACACCTTGGTAAAGTTTAGAAGTACAAATCCCTAGAGTGGAGTAAGAATTATGGCTACCATGTTCCCAAGACAATCAGAATTAAGAAGATTTAATGCAGAAGATTCATCTTCTAATTATCTTGAACCTATTGACTCGTTGTCTAGTGTAGAACCACAAAACAGTCCTATCAATAGTCAGCAATTTGTTGAAATATTACTTGCCAATCCAAACATTACTGACAATCAGATTGTCAAATCAATGGAGGCTTATGGCATTTCTCCAACACAACTTGCTGAAGCTATTGGTGTGCCAGAGGGTCAGATTGTTTCTAGGGTGGCGGCTACAGTACCTCAAGGACAAACTGTTACCCTTGGAGACACCATTATTCAGCCCGTATATCAATTTACTGGCTCTGGTGAGAGTGAACAGGTTGGTGGGCTTGAGAATGTTATTACCTACAAAGCAACTGATAACAAGGCAGGTGGATCGTATACCCAATACACGCCTTCTGGTGAAGTAGAGAAAACTGGCACTCAACAAGAAGTTAAAAGCGGTTTAAAAGAGTTTGCAATAGGCGCTGGAGTACTCCTTGGATTGCCAACCATCTTAAATGCAGGTGCGGCTTCTGGTGCAACTGGAGTAGGTTTAGAGTTTGCTGGCTCTGGCGGTGCTTTTGATTTGGCAAATGCAGGTATTGCAGGTGGAACTTCTAGTTCTACTGCGGCAACTGCAACTGGTTTATTAAGTCCCGCAGTAACGTCTACCTTACCTGCGGCTACAATTCCTGCGGCTACAACTGCGGCTACGGCATTGACTCCTGCGGCATCTGCTGTAGCACCTACTGTCGCTCCCGCTGTAGCCTCTACTGCTGGCGGTTTATTGAGTTCTGCATTACCTGCGGCTGGTACTGTTGGTGGTGCATTGGCTTCTGGCGCTTTATCATCTTTAGGAGGTGCTGTGACTGGTGGATTAAGCAATCTTATTTCTGGTGGTTTAGGAACTGCTGGCAACTTGCTTCAAATGCAACAATCAAGAGAAGCGACTCAAAAAGCCCAAGCAATGATTGAAGCTGAGACTGTTGCCGCTAAACAAGCCGCACAGTTTAGACCTGTTGGAATGACTACTAGGTTTGGCACTGCTGAGTTCAAAGTTGATCCTACAACTGGTCAATTGGTGAGCGCAGGGTATACCTTAACTCCTGAAGCTAAAGCACAACAAGATAGATTTGTTGCTTTACAGAATCAAGGTCTAACACAAGCAGAACAAGCACAAGCACAATTTGCTCCTTTGCAAACAGGCGCTCAAAGGTTGTTTGGTCTTGGCAATGAATATTTGGCTAAAACTCCTGAACAAGTTGCTCAGAACTATCTTGCTCAACAGATGAATTTGCTTGCTCCTAGTCGAGAAATAGAACTAGCTAACTTGCAAACCAGATTAAGAAACCAAGGTCGTATTGGTTTATCTGTTGCTCAAGGCGGTGATTACGGAGCTACAACCCCTGAACTACAGGCTTTGTTTAATGCTCGTGCTAGACAAGAAGCTGAGTTGGCGGCTAATGCTGAACTTGCTGGTCAAAGAAATGTTATGTTTGGTGCTGACTTGCTTGACCAAGGTTCAAGAACAATGGGTCAGTACTATAGTGGTCAAACAGGCTCTTATGCACCCTATACAACTGCTTCTGGACAAGTTCAAGGTCTTGAGGCTCTTGGTCAACAGCCATTGACTATGGGAATAGGTCTTGGTCAACAAGCAGCACAAGCTGGTGCTAATGTTGGACGACTTGGTTTGACAGGCGCTCAATTGAGTACCAATTTGGCTACAAGTGCTGATGCAACAAGAAACTTAGCGGCTCAAGGGTTGATTGCGGCAGGTAATCCTAATGCAATGTTTGGCAATGCTATAGGTGGATTGCTTGGTGGAGGCGCACGAGCATTATTTAGCCAAACTCCTTTAGGTGGTTCTGGTTTTGGAACTGGTTTAGCCTATAGTAATCAAGACATGGGCTTGTATATTTAAGGAATCATCATGGCAGATAGTATGGTAGCGGGTCTTTTTGGTTTGACTCCTGAGATGTATCAAAACCAACAGTATCAACAAGATTTGAAGCGTGGTTATGAGTTAGCCCAACTCTCTCCTGGTGCGGCTGCTCAAGCGAGTCTGCAAGCTAGTGTTGGTCAACTAGGTCGTGGTGTAGCGGGTTTGATGGGTGTAGAAGACCCAATGCTAAATCGCATCACAAAACGTCAACAAATACTTGGAATGATTGACCCATCAAAGCCTGAAACTTTTGATATGGCGGTGCAATTTGCATTACAAAGTGGGGACGCAGAAGCCGCATATGCTTTGCGTGAGCAAAGTACACAAGCCAGAATGCAAGCCATGAAAAATGAGGATTATTTGACTCAACGTGGTCAACGGATGCAAACCCAAGGACTTGAAGGAATTGCTCAAAACTTAATAACTCAATTGAAAAATCCAGATGGTAGCGTCAATGAAGAGGTGAAGAATAAACTAATGTCATTCCCACAAGGACAGGCGGCAATCTCTCAGTTTGCCAAAGTTATTCCTGATTTGCGTAGGATTGGCGCAATGGGCGCTTTAGAAGACAACCCATTTAAGGTATTTCTTGAAGATCAAACCATTCCAAAGACTGTTCAAACACTTGCAAAACAGTATTCAACTAGTCTTGAAAAAGGAATTCTTGATCCTGAAAAGGTTGATGTAAAAACTAAAGAGTTAGCTGAGATGATTCAGCGAATTAGCCAGTTTGAACAAAATCAAACACAGATCAAAAATAATCAAGATATGCTTGTTTCATTAAGATCTCAAGGTCTTGAGAACTCTCGTCAAAGCCTTTTGATTCAGCAAGGCAATCAAGCATTGCAAACGCAGAACATTGCATTCCAACAAGATATGAAGAGAGCAGAAGCAGAGCGTAAAGCAGAAACCGCTAGAAACAAGCCATTGCCAAGCTATCTTGCAAAAGATGAGGAAGCAGATTATGGAACTGCAACAGCCGCCACAAACTTAGCATCTGATGCTAATAACTTCATTGGACGTATTAAATCTGGTGAAATCAAGTTTGGTCTGAAAGATAGAGCTAGTATCAGAACACGGCAAGCATTTGGTTCAAACGATCCTGATGTTCTTGCTAGAGAAGACTATGACAAGTTTTTAAAAGTATTGACCAATGAGAGTTTGCGGTTAAACAAAGGAACACAAACTGAGGGTGATGCTGTAAGGGCGGCAAAAGAACTTGAAAGTTCAGAGTCTCCACAAGCAGCGGCAGCGGCAATGAGACGTTTGGTTGACATCAATGTTAGACGTACTCAGAACGCTGCTGATGATGTATTAAGACGTAGAAGTAATGCTAATTTCGCTGCGCCAGAACGTGCAATTGAAGTTCCTAAATTTGATGTTCAAATTATTGACAATGCTGACTATCAAAGGTTTCTGAAAAATCCCAAATTCCCATCAGGAACAGTATTCATTGACCCCGAAGGACAAAGAAGGACAAAACCATAATGGCTGAATACAAAGATGCACCCTTTGCTGAACAACCACAGGCATTTAAATCAGTCCTTGGTTCTCCCGTAGAGTACTCAGGGGTAGCCGAAGCTGCTAGGTCTGTTGGTCAAGGCTTGACATTTGGAACACTTGACGAAATTGAAGCAGCGCTTAGAACTGGCTCAATTAGTGGGCCGGAGTATGAGAAACAACGCAATCTTTTGCGAGAGCAACAGAAACAATTTGGCATTGATATGCCAATTGTTAAAACAACTGCAGAAATTGGAGGCAGTTTAATTGCTCCACTAGGTATTGCCAAACAGGTAGCAAAACTTGCCCCTGCCACTCAAGCATTGATTACAGGCCAGACTGTGCCAGGTCAAATTGCCCGTGGTACTGCAATTGGAGCGACCACAGGTGCAGCTTCTGGTTATGGTTTTGCCGAGAAGGATGAAGGATCGGAAGCCGCAATGGGTGGAGCATTTGGCGGTTTGTTGGGTGGGTCTGTTCCAATTGTTGTAAAGGGTGCTGGAACGCTAATTAAGAATGTGATGAATTCTGCAGGGATTGGAGATCAAGAGGCTGCTGCATCAAAGATGTTGGCAAACTACCTTAAAAAAGACAATCTTTCTCCAACAGAAGCGCAACAAGCATTGGATGAATTGCGTCGTATAGGTGTTCCTAATCCTGTCATTGCTGACTTGGGTAAAAGCCTGAACGACTTAGCATATAGCGCATACGCTGTTCAATCTTCAGCCAAGGGTTCTACAAAAGAATTTCTTGAGAATCGTCTTATTGATCAGCCTAATGACATAGTAAAAGGCTTGGTTGAAAAAGCGGGTTTAGCTAAAAACGTTAATGGTTTTGAGTATCTTGAGGCATTAACTGCAAATCAATCACGACTTGCTTCTCAGGCATATCCAGAAGCCTATAGCAAAGCCATCAATGCTGTGCCATTTCGAAAATTTATTGATAGAGATGTTTTTACTAAAGCCTATGGAGAGGCGGTTAAAAGAGCAGATGTTTATGGGCAAAAATTGCCAGACCTTAGTTCCATTCGTAATGCTCAATCAGTTCCTACTGATGTTTTGCATCAAATTAAAATGGGGCTTGACCGAATTGTTGATGCTGAAACAGACAACATAACAAAGAAGATGTCTGGCTATGGAAGTGATGTCGTTAAAGTCAAAAACGAATTTAATGATCTTATTAAATCACTCAATCCTGAGTACAAGAAAGCTAATGCAGAATTTGCTGATGCTGAACGCATAAAGAATGCTTTCAAGATGGGTCAAGACTATCAGAAACTCAACCCTGCAGAAGCTACATCTAACATCAAAAAAATGACTTCTGATGAAAAAGAAGCGTTTCGTTTGGGTGTGATGGCTGATGTAAACCAGCGTCTGGGAGACTTCAAAAGCGGTGATTTTACTAAACAAATATTTAAATCAGAAAACCAAAAACTGTTATTGCGAAATGCTTTCCCAGATCAAGACTCATATACAGAGTTTTCTCAATATGTAAAAGGATTGAATCGGCAAGCTGAAACTAAGCAACGTGTTCTTGGCGGTTCTCGAACAGATGAAAACAAGGCGGTGCGTGAAGAAGCCAATCTTCTTGGTTCACTTGCACAAGCAGGTGCAACTGGCGATCTTGTTAGTCTTTTACGAGCGGGTGGTTCTGCCATGTTATCAAGAGCAAAAGGTATAAGTAGCGAGAGTTCAGAGGGTTTACAAAAACGCTTGTTTACTGTTGATCCAGTAGAACAAACGGCAATCTTACGAGAGTTAAACAAAAGAGCGCAAAGACCAAAAACTGGATTACTAACTGGTGCTGCGGCTGTTGGAAGTGCAACTGGCATTCTTGGCGATTAACTTGAAAGATTGGACTTTAGCAAATGCGACAGTCCTTCTTCTTTGTTTTTTAATTTGTTGTAGTTGAATGGTTTTATTATGTTGCCCATAGATCCAGTAACAGCTCTAGCAGGAATACAGAGTGCTGTAAAACTGATTAAACAGGCTTCTAAGACTGTTGATGATGTTGCTTCGCTTGGGCCTTTACTTGGTAAGTATTTCAATGCTAAGAGTGAGGCTACAAAGGCTGTAGCTGCCGCCAAGAAGGGTGGCTCTAGCATGGGTATGGCTATCGAGATTGAGATGGCTCTAGAGTCCACTAGGGAGTTTGAGAAAGAACTTCAAATGTTGTTCTTCCAAGCTAACAAGATGGATGTGTGGGCAAAGATTAAGGCTAGAGCACAGGCTATGGATGTAGAGGATGCTCACAATGCTCGTAAAGAGAAAGAAGCCGAAGCTAAGAAGAAAAGGAAAGAGCAAGAAGAACTAGAAATGGGACTGCTGATAGGCGGTATTGTTTTAGTGCTTGCTTTGGTTGCTTTTGGTATTTTTGAGGCTTTAGACCATTGTGCCAAAGTAAGGTGTGGTCGGTGAATGAATATCAAAAGCAAGCAGACATGGTTTTTAAAATTATTGGTGCTTGTTGGGCAGCGCACCTGTTTTTGGATGTCATTAAGATACTGCCAAACTTCATTTCGGACAAAATTGTTAATATGCTTTTAGAAAAGATTGGACTTTAAATGCTTTCACTATTCTCAACACTAGGCGGCTTGTTAATTTCTGGTTTGCCAAAACTACTGGATTACTTTCAGAACAAAGCTGACCAAAAGCATGAGTTAGCCTTGGCTCAAGTACAGACTGAAAGAGAACTACAACTGGCGGCACAGGGGCTTGTTGCCCAACAGAAGGTCGAGGAAATCCGCACAGACCAGATTGCCATGCAAACAGATGCCCAGATGACTGAAGCGGCTCTCAAGCACGATGAGAAGGTCTTGGAGATGGCTTCTACTTGGGTGGTCAACTTTGTGGGTACTGTACGCCCTGTAGTGACCTACATCTTTGTTTTAGAGTTGTGCATGATTAACGCTTGGATTGCCTACTACGTTTACTCTCGCCCTAGTTTGGTGACTAACATGGACGATTTAATCCGAGTTT
>Ga0102814_10002214_pt1 | contig 13279 bp, 9 predicted proteins | sample ColrivemetaGS741_FD_79112 | JGI IMG/M metagenome (GOLD analysis project Ga0102814, IMG submission 79112) | Estuarine microbial communities from the Columbia River estuary - Flood tide ETM metaG S.741 | ecosystem: Environmental > Aquatic > Marine > Intertidal zone > Estuary | place: USA: Columbia... | reverse complement strand
TCTCATCCCTCCAAGAACAGTATAAAGACCAGTTAATAATACCGTTGCAATTGCACCAGTCCAAAAATCAATTCCAAGCAATGCGGAAACTACTATTCCACCTGCATAAATTGTAACCGAAATTTTAGTTAATACATATGCTATAATTGAAAACACTGAAAGTACCCAACGAGATCGTGCATCAAAACGTTTTTCTAAAAATTCAGGCATTGTAAATACGCCACTTCTTGCATAAAAAGGTAAAAATACCCAACCTAAAAGCAATACTACCCAGGCTTGAATTTCATAAATAAGCATTGGTAATTTATTTCCAGCTCCTGCTCCTGCCAAGCCAACTACGTGTTCAGATCCAATATTTGACGCAAATATTGAAGCTCCTACTACAAACCACCCAACATTTCTACCAGCTAAAAAATAATCTTCTGTATTTGCTTGTTTTTTTCTTACTACCCAAATAACGATTCCAACCAATACTAAGAAATAAATACCAATGGATACCCAATCTAATGTGTCTAATGTTTTCATATGTATTGTTATTTTACAGAAAATTTAAATGATGTTTTTGCCCTATACTTTTCTCCGGGATTTAAAACCACCGAAGGAAAGTCTTTTTGATTAGGTGAATCTGGATAATGTTGGGTTTCTAAACAAAAACCCGTTCTATAACCATAAGTTCCACCTTGTTTACTTGGTAAAGTACCGTCTAAAAAATTACCGGTATACAGCTGTATACCTGGTTCATCAGAAAAAACTTCAAGCAATCTACCACTCTCTTTGTCATATGCTGTTGAAGCCAATCTCATTCCTTCATTTTGATTATTTAAAATCCAGCAATGGTCATAACCTAAACCTCTTTTTAATTGTTCGTTTTCAACATTTATATCTTGCCCAACAGTTTTAGCAACTCTAAAATCAAAAGGAGTATTTGCCACATCTTTCAATTCTCCTGTTGGAATTAATGTAGCATCTACAGGAATAAATTTATCTGCATTAATTGTAATTTCATGGTCTAAAATAGTTTTAGAAAAATCACCCGATAAGTTAAAATAAGAATGCTGAGTTAGGTTTACAATGGTTTTCTTGTCTGTAACCGCTTCATAAGAAATTTCTAATTCATTGTCATTTGTCAATGTATAAATTACTTTGGTTTCTAAATTTCCAGGAAAACCTTCTTCCAAATCTTTACTTAGGTAAGTTAACACCAAAGAAGCAGTGCTATCACTTTGTAATTCAGTTGCATTCCAAACAACTTTATCAAACCCTTTTACCCCTCCGTGTAAATTATTTGGCCCATCATTTTTGGCAAGTACATATTCTATTCCATCTAATGAAAATTTTCCTTTTGCAATTCTATTTCCATATCTACCAATTAAAGCACCGAAATAAGGGTTATTTCTTGTGTATTGTATTAACGAGTCATATCCTAAAACTACGTCTTCAGAAATGTTACTTCTATTAGGAACTTTTAATGACGTTATGATTCCTCCGTAAGTAATAACCGTTAATTCCATTCCATTTTCATTTTTCAAAGTATAACTATCAACATTTATACTATCAGTAGTTACTCCGTAAACTTGCTTTGATATTGTTACTAGGTTTTTCATTTCAGCATCAGTTTCATTACTTACTTCTTTTTTTTGCTCTTTACACTGAACACTTAAATAAGCAACACTTATTATAGCTAAAAAATGAAAAGTTCGATTTAAAATATTCATAAGTTTGTTTCTGTTTGGTTAATTATAAGCCATGCTGAAAATTATGATAATAGGCTTCGTTTGCGTTTATTTTATCTTTGAATTCACGCACGGTAGTTTTCTCATCAATTACCAATAATTCAATACCTGCAATATCTGCAAAGTCTTCCATAAATTCTGTTGTTACAACCTGACTGTAAACAGTATGATGTGCTCCACCTGCCAGTATCCAAGCGGTTGCAGCTACTTCTAAGTTTGGTTTTGCATCCCATAAAACTCTTGCTACGGGTAATAAAGGTAAATCAGCCATTGGTTCAACAGCCTCAACTTCATTCACAATCAGTCTAAATCTATTACCCATATCAACTAATGATACATTAATAGCGTCTCCCGGGGCAACATTAAACACCAACCTTGCAGGATCTTCTTTCCCCCCAATTCCTAAAGGGTGTACTTCACATGAAGGTTTTCCATCAGCAATTGACGAACATATTTCTAACATATGAGAACCTAATACATAGGATTTTTGAGGTGTAAAGTGGTAAGTATAATCTTCCATAAACGACGTTCCTCCTTCAAGACCATAATTCATCACTTTTAAGGCTCTAACCATTGCTGCTGTTTTCCAGTCACCTTCACCTCCAAAACCGTAGCCATCTTCCATTAAACGTTGTACAGCAATACCTGGTAATTGTTTTAATGCGCCAAGATTTTCAAAAGTATCTGTAAAAGCTTTAAAACCACCATCTTCTAAAAATGATCTTAATCCTAATTCAATTCTTGCAGCTTCAACCAAAGAATCTCTTTGATCCCCTCCTTTTTGGAGAGATGGAGTCAAATTATAAGAAGTTTCATAAATAGCTAATAAATTATTTAAACCTTCGTCAGAAACTTTATCAATAAATTTAACGACATCAGAAGAATCAAATCCGTTAACAGAGAAACCAAAACGAATTTGAGCTTCAACTTTATCACCTTCAGTTACGGCAACTTCGCGCATATTATCACCAATTCTGGCAACTTTTAAATGTTGAAGTTCGTCCCATCCTAATACAACTCTGGACCAAATTCCTAATTTTTTTTGAACGTTTTCGTCTTGCCAATGACCAACAACAATTTTACGTTTTTTGCGCATTCTCGACATGATAAAACCAAATTCTCTGTCTCCGTGAGCAGACTGGTTTAAATTCATAAAATCCATATCAATTGTACTCCAAGGAATTTCAGCATTGAACTGTGTATGTAAATGACATAAAGGCTTGTTTAAGATTCGCAAACCATTAATCCACATTTTAGCTGGTGAAAAAGTATGCATCCAAGTAATAATACCGATACAATTTTTTTCAGCATTAGCTTCCTGACAAACGTTGGTGATTTCATCTGGTGACTTTACCGTTGGCTTATAAACAATTTTTACAGGTATTTGTGTAGATGTGTTAAAACCACTTACAATTTGTTGAGAATTTTCGGCTACTTGTCTTAATGTTTCTTCACCGTATAAATGTTGGCTTCCTGTTACAAACCAAATTTCCTTTTGAGCTATATCATTCATTTGAACTGTTTTTTTTAATTTAATTATTGACCGTAATACAAATTTTTACCATGTTTACGCTCATAGTGTTTTTTTATTAATGAGTCTTTTAATCGTGGTGCATTTGGGTTTATTTGCAAGGTTAAATAAGCCATCTGAGCAACCGTTTCCAAAACTTTACTATTATAAACCGCTTTTGCAGCATCTTTACCCCAGGTAAAAGGTCCGTGATTTCCAATTAAAATCATTTCAACCTCTTTATGTGAAATATTTTTATTTTTAAAACAATCCAATATTTGAATTCCTGTATTGTGTTCATAATTCCCTTTTATTAGTTCGTCACTCATTGGCGACGCACAAGGAATATCTGAAGTTAAATGATCTGCATGCGTAGTTCCAAAAATTGGAATATCTAATTGGGATTGTGCCCATGCTACAGAATACATGGCATGTGTGTGTGCAATACCTCCAATGTCATCCCAGTTTTTATACAAATAGGCATGTGTTTTTGTATCGGAAGATGGGCGCATTTTTCCTTCAATAATATTGTTATCAAAGTCTAAAACCACCATATCTTCAGGTTTTAATAGTTCATAAGCAACACCGCTTGGTTTGATGGCAAAAACACCATTTTCTCTGTCAAGTGCACTTACATTTCCAAATGTATAGATTACCAATCCCAAAGCATTTAGCTCCATATTGGCTTCATAACATTCTTGTTTTAATTTTTTAAAAATAGCACTCATTTGTAAATTTTTAATTAATTGCTTCTATAAATGCACTTAGTTCGCTATAAGATTGCATTAAATCTTTATACGCTTCAATTTTATCTGGCTCTGGAAAATATTCAGCTTCAAAATCACTTCCCATTTTTTTACTGGCTTCAATAACGTTTGGATAAATTCCTGCTGCAACAGCAGCATAAATTGCTGCACCCAAAGCAGGAGCCTGATCAGATTCTGCAACTTTTATTGGTTTATTTAATACATTTGCCAATGTTTGCATTATAAAAGGCGACTTCCTTGCCACACCACCAATACCTATTACACTGTCTATTTTTACACCTTCCTCTTCAAATCTGTCCACTATTTTTTTAGAGCCAAAACATATAGCATTTACCAATGCTTTAAAAATATGCGGTGCTTTTGTTCCTAATGATAAGTTAGACATTGCTGCTTTTAACTCTTGGTTTGCGTCAGGTGTTCTTCGTCCATTGATCCAATCCAAAGCTGTAGGAATACTTTCCGATAATGGAATATTTGATGCTTGTTTACTAATTATTTTAATAAAATTAGCTTCAATCTCATCTTTTAATTGATTTTTTTGAACTTCTGAAAGTGTTTCAGAAGTTAAAATCAAATTATCAATTGGCCAAGACAAAACTTCTTTAAACCAAGCCAATAAATCTCCAAAAGCCGATTGTCCCGCTTCTAAACCAACCAATCCTGGAATTACAGAACCATTGACCTGACCGCAAATACCTTTAACTGTTTTGGTTCCAACAACTTCTTTAGGAGATACCATAATATCACAGGTAGAAGTTCCCATAACACGAACCAATGTGTTGTTATCGATTTTTGCTCCAACTGCTCCTGAATGTGCATCAAAGGTTCCAACTGCAATTACAGTATCTGTTGTTAGTCCTAATTTTAAAGCCCATTCAGCACTCAAATTTCCAGCTACATCATCAGATGTATAAGTTTCATTATATAAATTACTTCTTAATGTTGCTAAATAAGGATCTAACTGACCTAAAAATTCTTCGGGTGGTAATCCGTTCCAATCCTCGTGCCACATCGCTTTGTGTCCTGCCGCACATCTACTTCTTTTAAATGATTTTAAATCTTTCTGATCTATTAATAAATAAGTCATTAAATCACAATGTTCTAACCAAGTGTAAGCTGAATTTTTGACGGCTTCATCTTCTCTAACAATGTGTAAAATTTTTGCCCAAAACCATTCAGAAGAATAAATTCCTCCTTCATATTTTGTAAAATTTTCTCCACCCCAAATAGTTGCTAACTTATTAATTTCATTAGCTTCACCAATTGCTGTATGGTCTTTCCATAACACCATCATTGCATTGGGGTTGTCTTCAAAACCTTTTGTTAAAGCTAAAGGAGTGCCATCCTTTGTAACAGGAATTGGTGAAGAACCTGTAGTATCTATACAAATTGCTTTTATTTCTTCAGGATATACATTTCCTTCTTTTACTATTGCTTTTATGGTATTTTCTAAACCTTCAATATGGTCTAAAGGATGTTGGCGAAATTGATTTATGGATGCATTACAATATTCATTATTTTTCCATCTTTGGTAATAGTGAACACTGGATGAAAGCTCCCTTCCATTGTCAGTATCAATCAATACTGCTCGGACTGAATCTGATCCATAATCTAACCCTATAACATAATTTTTCATCTAGTAACCTTTTTAATATATGACAAATATAGCGTTTTTTATTTACAAGTGTAAATAAAACACTTGTAAATTTTATTCTATAATTGGATTTAAGTTATTTCATTTTAAATTTTTAAGATTGTGAATAAATAAGGTGCTGCTTCAGCATCTATTTTTTCGCCTTTTAATTTGATTTCTCTTTCAATTGGACTTATTTTATTTGGAAACTAAAAAGAATTTTCACCTTATAAACCCTCACTCTAAAGTACAATAGCTTTACCTTTAAATTTTTAAACGTCGCTGTTGAATACTCAAATTAAAATTCAAATATTGGTTTCCCATTCTTATCAAATTTTACTTCCATAACTCTGGCATGCCTGTTTGGATCGTATAAAGGATCACCTACAATTTCTTCGTAGTCTCTAGCGTGATAAATACTTAAAAGCGTTTCTCCATCTTCTGCAACAGTAAAACTGTTATGTCCTGGTCCATATATTTTCTTATCATAATCTGTCTCTAATACGGGATATCTTGATTTTTTCCATGAATTTCTGTCTAATAAATCAGAATCTTCATCTGCTTCCATCATACCCATACAATAGCACGCACCCGTGGCACTGGCTGAAAATGTGATAAATATTTTACCTTTATTTTTTATAATTGCTGGCCCTTCATTTACCCAAAAATCAATTCTCTCCCAGTCGTAATCAGGTGTTGTAAGCATAAATTGAGTTGTCTTTAACTTAATTGGCGATTCCATTTCAGCTAAATATAAATTTGAAGCAGCAAACTGTCCACCTGTTTTTTCAGCCCAACAAAAATATCTTGTGCCTTTATTTTCGAAAACAGTTCCATCCAACGAAAAATCTATAAATGATTTATTATCACCATTGGCTGCTTGCATCTGCCCTAGTTCAATCCATTCATCTTTTAATGGATCTTGACCTTTACATTCAAGTACATAAGGTCTTAATTTCCATATATCAACAACTTCACTAGCTGCAAAATAGACATACCATTTTCCATCTAAATAATGCAATTCAGGTGCCCAAATATGTTGACTCATTGGACCTGTTTTGTGTTTATGCCAAACATTAAATGTTTGGGCTTCTTGTAATCCTTTTATTGTTTTAGCTCTTCTAAGTTCAATAGCATCGAATGATGGAACTGAGCCTGTAAAGTAATAATAACCGTCGGTGTGTTTATAGATAAACGGATCTGCACGTTGCTCAACAATTGGAGCGTTTTTTCCAGTAGTATCCATTTTATATTTTTAGCTTAGTTTTAATGGTTTCATAGTATTCGTCAGTAATTTTATAACGGAACATTAGTAAACCCATTATTACATGAAATATGCCAGGAATGATGGTTAACATAATCGCAAGGCCTAATAATGCTGTTTCACTTTGCACAACATCTGGTATGTAACCAAAAAAGTCTAACAAGTAACCAACTGCTGCTCCAGCAACACCCATACCAGCTTTTTGCGCAAATGAAATACCTCCAAAAGATAGTCCAGAAACGCGTTTTCCAGATTCCGCATGTCCATAATCAACGGCTTCGGCAATTGCTGACCAAAATACTGGTGCGTGCAAATCAACCACAAAAGATAGTATGAAATACAATATGTATGCTAAAACCATATCTCCTGGTTTAATAGCAAAGAACATCACTAAACTAATTGCACCAACTGCAAGTTGCGTGTATTTAAAGAGTTTCACTTTACAATATCGTTTGGTAATATATGTAGAGACAGGCATTGCTAAAATTGCAGCTGTAACACCCGTTGCCATAAAAGTAGACTGAACGCTAGCATCACCTCCCAGGAAATACTTTGCATAAAAAATAGCTACAGAACCACGAATTACATAACCCACAGTTCCTGTAAAACAAACACCAAATAAAAGTGTCCATTGACCGTTTTTAACGAGTAGTTTGAATTGCTCTAACAATGGCGTTTTATCTACTACATGTTCAACACGTTCTTTTGTTGTAAAGAAGCTAAATAAAAAGAGAAGCGTTCCTAAAAGTGCCATTAATCCCATAGCGAGCTGGTAACCTCTAGCTAAATCATTTTTACCTAAAGATGCTGCCATAATAGGAACTACTATTGAAACTAAAAAAGCCGCAATTTTTGCAAAGAAAAGTCGATAACCGTTTGCAGATAAACGTTCTTTTGGATCACTGGTCAATACACCTATCAAGGAAATGTAGGGAATCGTAACCGCAGTAAACATTAAAGTTACAAATATATAAGTGACATAAGCGTAAATTAATTTGCCTGAATAATCGAATCCTGGAGTTGTAAACGTCAAGAAAACGGAAATACCAAAAGGCACAGATAAAAACAGAAAATAAGGTCTATAACGTCCCCATCTTGTTGTAAATTTATCGGTTATAAGCCCCATAAGTGGATCGGTTATGGCATCGATAAACCTAACCAAAAGAAACATTAACGCCATGTCTGTTGGTTTTAAACCATAAACATCCGTATAGAAAAATGTAATAATTAAAAACATCGAAGAGATAACGACGTTTACTGCTGCATCTCCTGATCCGTATCCAATTTTTTCAAGTATGCTTAACTTTTGATTGTCTGATTTCATATATGTAAAATTTATTTATTAGAAGTCATATATGTTATCGCTTTTTATTTAATGGTGCTTGCTTAGGCAAACTTGTTATTAATGACGATTTCATAAATTATTTTCTAAATGTTTTAATATTCAACAGTCAAGCGTCAATCACTCCTGTTAGTTGGTTTGTTTAATTAGTTGGTTTTTCTTGAATCCAAACTTTCATTTTACCTATACCTCTGTTTGACCAAGTGTAGTAAGGAATCGCTTTTAAATTATTTTTAGTTAATGTGTTTACTCCACCTAAGATAGGTTCTTTTTGAACTGTAAATTCATCGGAAGCCGAAATCATAATTTCATCAAAATTTGGATTATCAATTTGCTCAACTGCATAAACTAAAGGGCCATATTCTAAAGATAATTTCCCTCTATCTTCTTGAACTTTATCATTGGCCTTAACCGTCCTCACTTCCATTGAAAAATTAAGCTCAATTTTATCAGCCGCTTTCCAATTTCTTTTCACTTCAAAATAACCGTTTTTTATAGAAGCCGCTAATTTTTCACCATTAATGGTTAAAGTTGGTTCGGTTTTTAACATATCTGCGTAAGTGTATAAATCTCCTGGTAGAACTTCATTTCTAGACCAGCCTGGAATCCTTAATTTCAAGGTAAATTCTGATTCTTTTTCTGGATTTAAAGTAATGGTAACATTACCATTCCAAGGGTAATTTGTTCGTTGTGAAATTTGAATTTTATTATTTTCTAACTCAAATGTCGCTTCATTCGAAGCATATAAATTAACATAAATCTCATCATTGGTTTTAGAATAAATCAAACCAGGAATTGAAGGAATAAATCGTATGACATTGGTTGGGCAACAAGAACAGTCGAACCAAGATTGACGTGTGCAAGAGCCACGATTAAATTGATGAACCCCATCAGATTCTAATGCATTTGGATAGAAAAAGTTCGTTCCATCTAAAGATAATCCTGAAATTAATCCGTTATACAAGGTTCTTTCAATTACGTCAAAATATTTTACATCTCCAGATAAGTTATGCAATCTATGATTCCAATACACATCACCAATTGCAGCACAAGTTTCATTATAAGCTGTTAAATTTGGTAATTCATAATTAATACCAAAAGCTTCGCCATCATGTCTTGCCCCAATACCACCGGTGATATACATTTTTTTATTCACCATATTTTCCCATAAATTTAATACTGCTTTTTCATAAGCTGTATCTTTTTTTATGGCTGCAATGTCTGTCATAGCCGCATACATATAAACGGCTCTTACTGCGTGACCCACAACCTCATCTTGTTCAATTACAGGAATATGATCTTGAGAATAAGGCCCAAAAAGTTCGTGATTTTCAACATTCCCTCTATTGTCTAAAAAGTATTTAGCCAAATTTAAATAATCCTTATTGCTAGTGATCTGATACAATTTAATTAACCCTGATTCAATAATTTGATGACCTGGTACAGCCTTAATTTGACCATTTGCATCACCAAATGTTTTTACCATTAAATCAGCATTTTTTATTGCAATATTTAAAAAATTCTTTTTCCCTGTAGCTTGATAATGAACTGCAGCAGCTTCATATAAATGACCTGCATTGTACAATTCATGGCTCATAAATAAAAATTCCCATCGCTTACCTTCTTCTACTTTTACCCAAGTTGCAGGTGGTTTTGCTGGATTAATAGTTCTCCAAGTAGTTAAATAACCATCTTCTTCCTGTCCTATTTTAACAATATTAATCAAAGAATCTAATAATTTTTCGAGCGGTTTATTAGGAGCACTAATTAATGAGTTTGAAGCGCCTTCAATTATTTTATATACGTCGGTATCATCAAAAGGCATTGCTCCTTTAACAGATCCTTCTAATTGTTTTCCAGCAATTAAAAAATTATCAAAACGTCCTTCTTCTTCACATTTAGCAATAGCGTATTCTATAGTTTTTTCTTGTACAGTTTTAATAATTGGCAACCAAAACTCATCTGTAAGCTTTACATTTTGAATATTAATTGGAGAGATAAGATATCCTGTTTTTATTTCTTCAACTTCAACCCTTTCCTTTTTATCTGTCTTACAATTGACCAGTACAAGTGTAAATGCTATAATTAGTATGTTTCTTGATAGCTTCATGATTAATCCATTGGTTTTACAGTTGGCCAACCATCAACCCATTCAACTTCTTTTACAATTAATTTTGGCAAACCTTTATCACTAGCATCATAGCCGTGCATAAACGTATAGTCTTTACCATTAAAAGAGAAAACACTATTATGTCCAACTCCATACCAGTTTTTATTGCCTTCAATTACTAAAGAACCTCCACCTTTATTTAGTTCTTTTCCATCTTTATCAACGTATGGTCCAATAACTGATTTTGAACGACCTACCACTAATTTATAAGTGCTTTTTTCACCACGACAACAATAATCCCAAGACAAAAACTGGTAGTAATAATCACCTTTTTTAAAGATAAAAGGCCCTTCTAAGGCTGCGTTACCAGCTTCTGAATCTTTTAAATCAGGATCTCTGTCTCGTCTTGCAATGGCATACCATTCTTCTGGTTCTGCAACTTCTTTTAAGTTGGCATTCAATTTTACCATTTTTAATCCACTCCAAAATGAACCAAATGCTAACCATGGTATTTGGTTTTCATCAAAAATTAAATTTGGGTCGATTGCGTTCCACAAATCTCTGTTTGGAACCGATTGAAGGACAATTCCTTGATCTTGCCATTTGTAATTTTCATCAGTTGGATTTAATGTTGTATTGGTAGTTACACCAATTGCAGAGGTATTTTTACCAAAAGCCGATACTGAATAATACAAATAGTAGGTTCCCTTATGCAATGTAATATCCGGAGCCCAAATATGACCATTGAAACCTGGGGCAACATCTAAAGCCCAAGTTGGATATTCGGCAAAAACAGGATCAGCCTGTGTCCAAGTTTTTAAATCTTTAGAAGTAAAACTTGTAATTCCAGGTCCTGTACAAAATAGGTAATAAGTATCCCCTTGTTTTGCTACCACAGGATCGTGTGTAACTGGACGGTTTTGAGCACAAGCAATTGAAACCACCAAAATTGCTATTAAAAAAAATATGCTTTTAAAACTTTTAGGATTGCTTTTCATTGGTGTTATTTTAAGTTTTTACTGAATTCCTTCTGAAGTCATCACAATTCGTTGCATTGTTCCATCTTCATTGTAATGTAATTTATCTATACATGCTGAACGTCTAAAGCTTCCTCCATTGGGTTGAATACTTCCATTGTGATATATGAAATAATCTTTTTCTTTAAACTCAATAATTGCTTGATGGTTAGTATTGCTATTTCCAGCAATTTCATTTAAAATACCTTTAAATTCCCAAGGACCATTAATAGATTTGCTCATTGCATAAGCTATTTTTTCAGGAAATTGATAGGCGTATGATAAGTAATACCAATCTCCTTTTTTATGAATCCAAGGTGCTTCAGTAAAATTTGGCAATTCAATAGTTTCTATTGGCCCATCTAATTCTATCATGTTCTCTTTTAACTTAGCATAATAGCATACGGTATTTCCCCAAAACAAATAAGCTTGCCCATTGTCATCAATAATTACAGAAGGATCAATATCATCCCAACTAATATCAGTATATGTTGTTGTCATATCATTGGTAATGATAGCTTTCCCTAAAGCATCTTTAAAAGGCCCTTTTGGACTATCGGCAACTGCAACACCAATTGCTTTACCTTCAATGGTACTGTGTGAAACAGTTACATACCAATAAAATTTTCCATTGCGTTCAATAACTTGTGAAGCCCAGGCGTCACCTGAGGCCCAAGAAAAATCGGTTGTTTTTAGTGGAACTGGGTGTTCTTCCCAATTGACCATATCAGCTGATGAATACACCAACCATTCATTCATTTTATAAAAATTGAAATCGTTTGGAGCTTCATCATGACCTGCATATAAATAAACACTATCATTATAAACAATAGCAGCTGCATCAGCTGTAAATTTATCCTTAATAATAGGGTTGTTTAATTGATCAGCTTTATTGGTTTGAACGATAGCATCTAATTTTGCTGTTTCATCGACTTTTTTACATTCACAAGACGCAAAAAAAACAATTAGTATTAAAAGAAATGGTATATTTTTCATTTTTGATTAGCTTGATAAGCTCCCAGACATTGCAAACAAGGAGCTATATTTTAATTTAATTTCTTTCCCCAAACTGGTTCTCCAACACTTGTAAAACCAGCATAAGTTATGGTTACTTTTCTTGGAGAAGCTTCCCAATCCCAGGCGTCATCAACATTGTATTTGGTGTTATTTATAGTCAATCTTTTAGTTGAACTATTGTAAGACCAAGTACCTGTAACACTTCCACTTACTTTTTTATCACTCGACAAAACTAAAGTTGAAGATTTTTGGATTGTTTGGTATTGATATTTCATGGTTATTTGTTCCCAAGTACCAATCAAAGAAGCTTCAGTAATAGTTGTTTTAGGCACACCTGCATAACGCTCAGGAGCAACCACAGGCCATCCGTCTTCTGTCCATTGAATACTTCGAATATGCCCCATCATTACTGCATTTGAAACATTAATACCCGGAACATCTTTAGGTAAACGCGCCTGAGATGCATAAAACCATTCTTTAGATTCAGGATTTTGAAAAACAGAACAATGAGCGAATCCAACCCAACCAGTATGGCTACTAAATCCATATGGATGTGTTACCATTGGCCAACATTGGGCTCCGTTTGAGATATTTCCACCATCCATACCAAAATAAGGACCTATAATATTTGTAGATCGCGCTACACGAGTGTTATATGCTACTGATAATTCATCATAAGCTAGAAACAAATAGTAATAACCCGTATCTGGATTGTAAATAATTTCTGGCCCTTCTAATGCCTGCCAACGATCGGTATTTACATTACCTCGACCCGCAATGCGAACTCCATAATCATCAATGGTTTCTAATTTATTAGGTTTCCCTGTTTCTGGATTTAATTTTAATGCTGCAATACCTGTGTGCCAAGAGCCATAAATTAAATAATG
>Ga0102814_10002208_pt1 | contig 13310 bp, 6 predicted proteins | sample ColrivemetaGS741_FD_79112 | JGI IMG/M metagenome (GOLD analysis project Ga0102814, IMG submission 79112) | Estuarine microbial communities from the Columbia River estuary - Flood tide ETM metaG S.741 | ecosystem: Environmental > Aquatic > Marine > Intertidal zone > Estuary | place: USA: Columbia... | reverse complement strand
AGGTACTATCACCTATGGTTGGCAAGGCCCTACGACGAGGAGAGATGGGCGTTCGGGTATTATAGGTAACGACCGGACACCAAAATCACTCATGTTTCAATCAGTTCGACCCAAGGGGAGAAACGCAGATCCTTCCAATCCAAATGAAACAGTACCATATGTTGATTGGAGAAACAAATCATACGAAGGCAACGCACATCTGATTTTTGAATCCGGGCTAATTGTTTATGACGCTGGAGATCCAGAAACTGGTGCTTACAATGCATACAAAATAAACCAGAGTGTTGATACAAGATCTTTTCCTGTATTCCGAGGAATAAAAATTGAGAATCCAGATGGAACTCCAGGTGCTCCAATGCCGGTTCGTGGTGGTGGTACAGGTGTGAATGATTTTAACGCTGGTGGAGTTATATACACGCAAGGGTTACATGGTGATTCCGCAACAGAAGCGGACTTGAAAAGTATGCCCTTGGAACTGGGACAGATCACAGTCGGAACAAATTCTAATGGTGTTGTTCGTACAGAAATCATCCCGGTGGATCCACAAGCTCTTACAGGTCCAAGAGATGATGATTATTTAAAGATTACATACAAGGAGCCCACCTCAACGGATAATGGATTTTCAAGTGGTGTGATTCGGATAGCGAACAACTTCTCTCCAGAAGCATTCGCGGCGGGTACTAAAGCTGATGAGAGATTCACATGGTTTGGTGGTTTTGGTACCATCAACACTGATTATGAACAGATCAGGGGAACCGGTACTCCAGGCAAGCCAAAGGAGGACTTACGTATTCTAGGTGACTGGAACAGTGAGGTGAATATTGGTGGTAACATCAGGGTGCATGGAAATTCTAGTGCTCCTGATAGTCAACAAATCTTCATGTTACACAACCATCTCGCACATTATGCATACGAGAAGGCTAAAGCACAACAACCATCACCAGAGACACATAACACATTGCCGATTTTAGAAGCTATACCAGGCACTAGCGAAGGTGATGGTCTTGGATCAATCGATAATACTCGAGTGGTAACATTGTTGGCAGGTATGACTGATAGTGAAGGTTATTTTGGTAGCTTGATACCATCTGATGAGGGTACATCAGCTGATGATATTCGATCCGGGTATAGGAATAATGGTTTGGTAATTGGTGGTGTCACGATCAACCGACAAGGACATGTTGTTGGTGTTAGATCTAAAGATTTTGATGAGAGATACGCGTTGAGTTTCAATATCGGTACAAAGACGCGGCGAGACAGTGAAGACGCTATCTACCGACCAGTGGATTATAATAGCGTGATGACCAGCAGGGCAGTCAAAACCGGAAGTGCTGCATGGGAGAGTGTTTTGCAGTCACAATCAGAGGGGATGTCCAATTACTCGAGTGCTGCATATGCTAGATATGTTGGTGGTACAGATAGTCTACTATTCAATGATTATGGTACAGTACACGCAACATCACAATTCAATATCAATGATTATTTTTACGACAAGATACAGGTAAGTGGTATGATGGAGTGGGCGAATGCTCGGATGGATGCTCATGACTCATCGCTGTTAGGTCTAGGTGGTACGGCATTTTTAAGAGACAAGGATACAGAGACATTGGTGGAACTAGAGACAACGTGGAATCGAAAGAGCAAAATTAGTTTCTCTGGTGAAGCAAGATCCAACAAATCAAGCATATGGTCTGATGATTCGCTGGTGTATTTTGATGTACATTCCAATAAGAGTGTTATCTCGACACTAGAAGGTGATAACAAAAGATTCGAATGGAAAGCGAAAAGAAAGGGCACTACTACGTTTGACAAATTGATGCAAATTGGTAACAATTTGAGCGATGATATGTTTTTCGCTTTGTATCATAATGATGCAGAGTGTTTGTCAATGTCAGAAGGTGTGCTCAAGATCTCAACAACTTCTGGTACAAGTGCCGAGACAATATTGACTGGTAATAAGATAGAGACCACGACTGGTGTATTTAATGGTACTGTCACTGTTGAAGGTGAGCTGAAATTGGGAAGCGATACCGGAGCTGGTTATCAAGATTCAGTAATGTCATTCTTTGATGACCGGAGCAACCTGTATTCTGAGACTGTTATATACAGCAGCAGCAACAATAGATTTGAGATTAGCAGCGGATTGTATGTCAACAGAGATAATGGTTCAGAGCATGCGCTGATTGCTAACGGTCCTACACAAATACGAGACGATCTCTTCGTTGACGCTGATCAATCCATTGGTGGTAAGTTGACTGTTGCACAACAAATTGTTGCAGCTAGCTCCATTCAAACAGGTTCATATCTTTCAGCGAATGCGACATCATACCTAGCCGGGGGTGCTAGAGTTGGTGCTAGTGGTAAGAGTGGGAGTTTTATTGATTTTTACGACACCAGATATAGTACTAATCGTAGATTGGAATGGAATGCAACTGCTCAAGAGTTACTATTTCCAAAAAGTGTAAACTTGACTGGTGGAGGTTTGAAGATGATAGGGGATCTCACGATAGGGTCCAGTGTCAATAAAGATCCAAGTATAAATTTTTATGACTCTAGCAGTCCTGATAATCCGAAGAGTATAACATACGATTACAATTCATCACGATTTGACTTTGAGAGAGGAATTGATGTGAGTGGTGGTGGTATATTTGACGGTACTGTTACTGCAAAGGATATCACAGTAGGTCCATCCTCTACACAAGACACTGGTATCGCTAGAATTACTTTCTCTACTGCAACAGGTAGTAACAATTATCTTGAAGTAGATACTGGTATAAATAGCAATGATCCAGAAACGTTCCGGTTCAGCAACAATTTGTTAGTATCCGGAAAGATCACCGTAACAGATTCTATAGAGGTAACATCTCCAACTGGTGCAGTTTACTCTCATATCATTCAAGGTGATCAAGCTAGAGCCGATTGCTTCAAGTTTGGTGACAAAGGAGAATTTGGACAAAACACAGGTGTAGTTGACTGGAGTAAGTTAAGATTATGGCATGATACCGGAAGTAAGAATGATTACATCATAACAGACATTCAAGGTACAGAGCATTATCTGCTACACAGTGGTAATTTCAACACTCACATGGGTGATTATTTGACTTCACAACAGAGTGATGCTAGATACATGCCGGTTGATGCTGATGTCCGTCCGGATGATATATATGTATACAGGGGCGAGGATGCTCCAGAACACACACATTCATTCTATCCAACATTCATATATGAGCAGGCTCAGGGTGAGAGTGGATCTCCGGAGAGGTTGTACGGCTTTGATCACTTCCGTATGACGTACAGTTCATCTGATTCCAATCGGATCAAGATGCACATGCGTGAAGCGACTGTTGAGCACCAGCTTGTATTGCAAACCAATCCAAACACTCCAATAGGTGGAGCTGGTATGACGTTTCAGCTTCAGAGTGATGAAAATTTAAGTGGTGAGGCAGCTGATAAGCTGTTTCAACCACTGGTGTTTGGTAGCACAATATACAATACTAAGAGTTGGGACACACCATGGGAAGAGAACACGATGGAAGGATATTCAACACACATCAACATCGCACAAAATGGTGATTATGGTATAGGGCATGCAGCAGCGACACTATATTATACTAGTTGGGATGCACATGCTTGGTATGGTGTCGGTATAAACTCCAGTACAGGGTTACGTGCCGGTGGATTGCCAGAAGATGGTGGAGTGGCGAAACAGCGTATGATGTTATTAACCACAAACGGTTCTAATGGACTTGAGGATGGTTTATATGTAGCGGGTAACATAACTGGATATTATGACTTCTCGGATGAACGGTTGAAGACCAATGTTGTTGATATTGATCAAGATGAAGCATTGCAGCTAGTGAATAATCTACAAGGTGTGAGATACGATTGGAAGGATGGTGATAAAGAGCGTCAAATCGGTTTGATAGCACAACAAGTTGAAGAACATGTACCGGAGGTGGTACGTGAATCAACAAGGTTATCAAGCATCGAAGAGGATGACATGAGATACAAACAAGTGGATTATGACAAGATTGTACCGCTATTGATTGAGAGTGTCAAAACTCTAACCAAACGAGTTGAAGAACTAGAGTCACAGCTTAAATAGAATTACTCATGAGCCGTACAAATCCTGTAATTGGAGCATACTCCGTAACTCACCGACAAGGTCGACGCAATCTTGATAATACACTGACTGATAGGTTTACAGTATCTACTTCAGACTTTAATAATAAGCTATTATCATACGAACAACAGTATGGTACTTATCAGGATGCATCTAATTCTGGTGGAAATGGATTCCCAGCGTATTGGGCTAAAGGTATAGTGTCTCCAGGAGATGCAGTAAGCTTTTCGAATACAAGGAGAGAAGCCGGTACTGGATTGTATGTAGGTATATTAACAGATGGTATGTCACAACCATGGCCACAACCAAAAGAAAGTTTAGAGAACGGCACACCCGGGTGGAGATTATGGATGAATGGAGGCAGAGGCACTGCATATGGTGGTAATTATATATCTAGTGTTGATATGACGAAAGTGCCTGATGTGTATTCTGATCCTAAACATGGATATAGTGTGAAGTGGATGATGTTATATCATGAAGCACCAACTCCTAGTAAATCAAGAGGTTCCAAAGGCAACTACGCGGTAGGTGTGAGAATCCCACATGATACACATGCAACCGAAAATAACGACCGACCATTTTATATCAAGACGCTCGTGATGCAAGAGATTGCTCCTAACTGGAAAAATTACGGCTCCTTCTCTACTACAGCTCAAGTTAGTGAAGATGGAACACTAACGCGAGCTGGTTCACAAATTGATGGTAAAACATTATATTATGCCGGAGATGAAAATACTAACCCATTTACAAGCTCCTGGGGAATCAACCGTGGAGCTTACCGCAATCTCGCGTGGTGCTTGAACATCGTAGTTAGAAACCCGAATTGGAATGGAAGTACGGCTGGCTTATCTGATGTAACACCAACGAGAACATATTGGGAAAATGCACCAATACCTTTTGAATATCCAGTGTTTAATGCTAGCGATCCATTTTGGCAATCCAACAATACAGACTTACGTACGCCTCCTGAGAACTTATGGCATGATCTAGAATTGGTAAAATATCAAAAGATAGATGTTGATAAACCAGAGTCCGGACGGCAAACATATTATCATCAATGGGTTGATCCTATATCAAATCAGATTGTTAGAGGTGTTGATAGATATACTGACATACTGGAGCGAGCCGCACCTGTTATTACTCTTGCACCAGGCAGAAACCTAACCACCAGCACTAGTATAGGGACTGACATGCTGTTATATTCAGAATACACCAGCTCAAGTGAACTGGGAGACGATCCAGGTGTATCTGCACTAGATGCAGATGGTAATGATATTGAGGTCACATCTGATTGGGATGAAATAGTACAGACTATAGATTTTAGTATACAAGGAGAGTACGTCGTGACGTATAGTACCCAAGATCACACAGGTCTCAAATCCGGCAAAACAAGAAAGATTAAACTGTTCGGACCACCACGATTCACACCTGTTCCTAAAGAGGGAGATCTGAAGTGGTCGTACATAAATGAAAATATGAATCGATGGTTCGCACAAGATGAGACTTGGCTCAAGACGGGCAGATTCACAACTGATAGGTTATCTTTGAAGGAGATGCGTGAATGGTATGGTAGAAGTACATTTATTCCAGGAGACACATATGATAGACACTCAGGTGTCGGATCACTTCACTGGCCGGGCGCAGCACGAGGTTTTGATGACTCAATAGATTCTCTAAACACATGGAAGAGTGCTAGCATTTCAAAGTACCGGAATCGATTCAATGTTACACTGCTAGTGAGAGTGAAGCCAGAGTCACAACCATACACCAACGCTAGTGATGGTGCTGCATCAGTGCAGGTTATCGCACCAGCTGGTGTCACGACGACTGTTACCCTCAATGGTCAATCTATATCAACAAGTGAAAATGAAGCTCTAACATTCGCAGGATTAGGAGAAACGAGAAATGATAGTGGTGATCACTCCTCAATTAGATACAAGCATTACTATCCAGTCAAAATCGAATTAACAGATGAATTGGATGGATTGAACACAACAACAATGGATCATATATGGTTACAAATTGGTAGAGATCAAGAATCGCTGACCAATTTATACTCTAGACACACCTGGTGGCCGGTGAGAAACACCTGGATTAAGGATAAAGATCTTTCATCAGAACTCGATTCTCTCTCCACAACCGCCCGGCAGTTAGGAAAAAACCTACACTGGATTCGAGTCGGAGACAGTGCACAAGATGAAAGCACACATAACCTGTATTTAACTAACAATGTTGTAAACTCTGATGATAGTAGTTACAGCATGCATTCATTACCACCATCTGGTCCAAACGCAAGAATGACTTGGTCTGGATTCATGCAAAATTATGCAATTTGGAATCCGGCTGGTTTTTATGATAGTACAACGAAAAAATTAAAATATGCACCACACTTCGAAAAATCAACCAGAGGTACACACACATATGTTGACCATGCAACGTTGAGTCAAGATACAGAATATTATATAATGTTGGCAGGTTGGGATACACATGTTAAACTGTATGAACCTCTTGATGGTGGTGGTTATTCCGGTACCCCGACGTTTGAATTCAGAACTCCACTACCTAATATAGCCAATTGGTCGGAATATGATGATTTTAATGAAGTTGAATTCGCTGGAGGTGGTAAGTATCATGGCGTTACTAAGATGAACTATGTGGGTAATTTAAATGAATTGAATCAGATTACTAATCCTGCAGATTATGATAACAAGCAAAGATTAGCTTCGAGCGTTTGGCGTACAAAACAAGTACCACGTATAATTGGATGCACATCATGGGTGAATGTGTGGGATGTTAATAGACAGGTAGTGAGTGATGATCTATTTGAGCTCGAACCAGACTCTATTGGATGCCAAGCACCCAGAAGATTGACAATGACTGAGCATAGTAAGGGATATGCAACACAATATCAAAACCACGAACCACTACCATACAGTGAACCTAGCTACCTTGAGCGATTAAAATATGCATCTTACCCTAACGATCCTGAAGATCATGGATGGTCACAATTAAACCCGGGTTCATCCGGACTCGTACCACAAACACCAGATGGTAATTCAGCTAATGACCCTCAACCTAGATTTTTTAGAACTAGTAAAATAAACCCTAATCTTGATCATACAACCTACAAAGTATGGAAGATTGAAGTAACTGGCACTGCTCCGACTGATTCTAGTGATTATAAGAGCTCCAATATCGCCGACAATTTGTCATGGCTAAATAAGGAACCAGGAGGGGTTGCTGCTGTAATTTACAGACCAGATCCAAACAATCCGGTAGCTTTTCCTCATGGGCATAGATTTGAACAAGACGATGAGGTTTTAAGTGGTAATCCAATTATGAGATCTATTTACATGACTAGATCAAGAGGATCATCAAAAGAGGCATTAAGAGACATGCAATATGTTGTTGGTCCAAATATAGCATGGACTACACGTGACCATTGTTATGGTACAGCTGAGCTACAACGAATACAATCTGACAGGTATGATATAGAGGCAGTTAAATACTCGAGAAATAATGTTGTACCAACCAACACCGGGACAGAATTTGAATGGAAAGATGATGATAATAACATAACCACAATATCTCAAGCGAGTCTATCATTGCCAGTGATTGATGTAGTGCATGGTGATATAATTAACTTGCAGCTTGATGATGATGGTGAAATTATAAACTCGAGAGAATAATAAAATGATAACAGACAACATAAAACTAGAAATATCTAACTTATTACAGCGAAATATAATACGTATACGGGTAAAGAATACACATCAAAATGTTACTCACTTCCCATATACTTGTATGGGTGATGAGCACGAACTACATGATAGATTGAAGGTGGAGTGTGATTATCAGATTGATGCAACTAAACGTACAATATATGATCCTATGTCAGAGTTATATCTAGACAGTATTGAAGCATACAATTTGATAACACAACAGTGGGAATTGATTAATTTTGAGCAAGTGATGGGTGTGACGAAATACCAAGCGGATCAAGTTGTTGATAATGAACGTGAATTCACTGAAATACAGAACAAAAAAACACTACAAGGTTATGAGAGTTTTATACCAGAGGAGAATCAAGAGTTTATAAAACAAGAGATGATGAAGTGTTGTTATTATGAAGGAGTTCAACCTGATGACATTATATTAATGCTCTCTTATAAGATGTCAATACCGATAGACTGTTATTTAAATTTTGATCGACCACATTTACTTGGTGATAAAACACCACTTGAGTATATAATACCACCACATATGGAGTTAATTAAATCACGTATATCAGATGTCAAACAAGAGCTAGATGATTTAATACAACAAACAAAACTGGACAATGGTACACAAGATGATATAGATGATATTGAATCGATCAAATCGATGTTTGACGACATACCTTCGGAATTGAATTTAAATAGATACACTGACTGGATTAGTTTAGTTCAAAATTGGCCAGCAATGTTACAACCTACACCATTTTTAGGTGGTAACATGTCAACCATCAAGCGGAAGAGCCGGGCGATGAGCAATGAGAATAATATATTAGAATTTACTAAAATGTTACATGCTATAAGTGATTATGATCAGATTATCAAACTGCATGACCAGTGGATGGTGGATGATAAGGTACCAAGCATGGCAAAAGAGTTACTCTTGAAGAGAGTTGTTGAGCTTAAATGTGAGCAATACTTGTAACAAATACTCAACGGTCGATCTAGATAAGGATTATGAGACCAAGAGATGTAACCGAGCCAGGTTAGATACCGGTACATTCTGTAATTATGATTGTGAGTTTTGTTATTATCAAGGATTATTACACGTCAAAACTGACTGGGATGTAATTAAAGAGAGAATAGATAGCATTTATAGCTATGGTATTGATCAAATCGATCTGTCTGGTGGTGAGAGTAGCGTACACAAAGATTGGTTCAAAATACTCAAATATTGTAATGGTAAATTCAATCATATTAGCACGTTAAGTAACGGTTGGAAGTTTAGTAAAATTGATTTCATGCAGAAATCCAAGCAAAGTGGACTAAAAGAAATAATGTTTAGCGTGCATGGATTTGATGAGCAATCACATGATCAAATAGTGAGAAGAAAGGGGGCATGGAAAAGAATACATCAAGCTATCGAGAACGCACACGCATGCGGTTTGGTAGTAAGAGTCAATTGTACAGTATATCAAAAGAATATTCCTGGACTGAGCACATATCATAATATATTGAAGAAGATAAATCCTCTAGAGGTCAACTTCTTGACACTGAACTATTGGACCAATAATGATCACGCCAAGCCAATAGATTACGAACTCGCAACTAATGAAATCAAATCATGTATTGACAAGATAAAGGATCACATTAAATATATTAATGTTAGATACACTCCATATTGTTTTATGCAAGGCTATGAAAAGCATGTATGCAATCAGTTTCAACATATATACGATATATATGATTGGAACAAGGAGGTATTCAATGATATAGTAGACACGACACGCAACTATACACATAAGGAAAAGATAGATTTAGCGTATATAGCTGCCGATCAAGACAGACAGAGAAGTTACTACAAGCCACATGCTTGTCTCAAGTGCAAGTACTACAACATATGTGATGGTATAGAGAAACAGATACCCAACGGTAATGATCTAGTCAAGCCTATCCCCGGGAAGAAAATCAAACTACCAACTCATTTCCGGAAGAGTTTTTATGGATGACATAATAATTCTTGATAACGAAGTCGATGTATGCATGACAATGACTTGGTATCCAGAACAACCTCACGGACAGTGTGGTCATTTATATGAGTTGATCGAATATTATCTGGTGCTATCCAGACACTATAATGTCAAGATACTATTCGGCGATTCAATAACCTGCTGGAGTGATTTTGAGAATGTGATCATCAGTAAATATCAACTATCAACAGATGAACTCAACTCATTTAGAGACAATACAATATACAAAACAAATCCGAAGTACATCAAATGTAGGAATATTTTTTTCGTGGACGGTAGTCTGATCAGACTAGATATATTAGGTGTGGTTATCATGGCGAATATAATAACATTCAAGTGCGCTGTTAGTGAGACTATACATGATAGATTGTATAAAAATATAAAACTACTACAAGATGAGCGTGTTTATATCAATCACACCCCGGAAGATGTCGCGTTGGGTATACATTATGTTAAGAAGGTATTTTGTGATAAATTCAAAGCACTCGAACAATCATCTGATAATGTGGGTCTATTATACTTAACATCAAACTGTCGAGATATTGAAATGTCCATGCTTGAAGAGATTATTACAACATATGACTTTAATCGTTATGTTATTTTAACAAATAACACTGATAAATTTAAAAATATACACAGATGTACAACATTACAACCACCAGTGAAAGACATATTCAGTATGTTTAGTGACTACATTTACACACCACTAAAGGGTGTTTGGGATGGGTCTCCGAGATTCCCGATCGAGTGTAAATATTATAATAAAAATGTACATTACCATAAAATAACAAGTGAATATTTAGATCAAGACTCTGGGTTAAGGATCAGAATGAACGATATTGAGAGTGACTGGGAGTCAATTTGTTTGAATTATGACGATGATATAATAACTATATTTGAAGATATACTGCAATGATACGCAATTTAAAAATTAAACCTAGTGATGACTGGGTAGACTATGATTTGAAAATCACTCTGAAACCATGTTATAAGTGTAATCAAATGTGTTGGTATTGTCATGAATATGACAACTCAACACCTGTATGGACTGAAGATCAATGTGATGTGGTAATCAATAAATTGAAGGCATTACCACCTAGATTCAAGAAAATATTCATATATTTTTATGGTGGTGAGCCGACGTTGAGTAAAAATTGGGAATATCTACACTATCAATTATATGAAAAATTAGCTGATAGAGAATTGTTCATACAAACACAAACAAACATGAGTATCAGTATCGATCGTTTGAGATTATTTCTAGATAAGTCAGTTAACAGACCAGCAAATCATATCATTGATATATGTAGTAGTTATCACCTTGACAAGCAACTAGTTGAGCAATTTGGTGAGAAGATGTTATTATGTAATGAGTTTGATTGCTGTGGTCTATGTTTTTTTAGTACTGAGATAGAGCGTGAAGAGCAAATGATACGTGAATTCAAATATTTATTGAAACTATTTCCGGGGAAAATAAAATTAAAATTCACTCAATATGCCAACCTTAAAAAGTTGAATTCGGACAGGTACAATGAACTATTAGAAGATGAGTATCTTCTAGGAGATGACAATGGTGAGCAACTAGAATACAGATACTTCATGAGGAAGTATCCTAAATGGGAAGAGTATTTAGAGCCTGGATGGGACTTCATTGTTAACGATAGTGAGACAATCAACTACAGTGAACTAATGAACAGAGGTATACACTACAAACTTAAATATATGCACTGTAAGGCTGGTAGTAAAAATTTAGTAATCAATCATGATTTAAAGGTATATAGATGTAATGATTACTTCTACCAGAACATAGGAGGTGTTGATATTACAGATGTATGCTTTGATAATTTCTTATCATGTGATGTGGTGTGTTTAAATAAAATATGTACAGATGGATTGGATCATGAAAAGTATAGATGATATAAAAACAGCTGGATTTAAAAACTACAACTTGATAACATTCTCATGGTATGTTACTGACTATTGTAATTACAGATGCACCTACTGTGCTGAAGCATGCCGGTTATCAAACACTAAGACTCAATGTGCACAGGAGATCGCCGCTCATAAGATGGTACTAAAGCGTATATGTAATCGGAACGTAGGAGATTTTTCTGTAGAGTTGATAGGTGGTGAGCCTACGATGGCTGCTCACTTACCGAGCATATTGAATGAATTAGATCTAACGAGCAATTGTAAGTATTACGAGTTGATCACCAATCTAAGTAAACCTATCAAATACTTCGAAGATATAGTGACTAACAGACACAAGAAGTTTCACCTCAAGCCATCATTTCATCCAGAATATTACAAGGAGCACTTCATACAGAAAATTTTAGAGTTAAGTGAGTTATGTAATTTAAGACCAACCATAATGTTACACGACAATCCTATACATTTCCAAAAAACAATAAACATATTAGACACAATTATCGAGAATAACATTGAATATGATTTGCAAACAATATATAAAACTAAAAACTACAGTCCAGATTATGGTGAGGAGTTTAATAAGATTTTTGGTAAATATATCAAACACTACGCTAAAGCTAGTAGAGAGTACAATATAGACTTCTATCATAACGATATAACGAGTGATGTACCCTATAGTACATCAAACACAGACTTCAATGTAAATGTCAATGACATCAAGCAAAGGAATCTACACCAGTTCAACGGATTTAAGTGTAAGGCATTGTACTGGGAAATCGAACCTTCAGGTAGAATATATAATAGTTGCACAAGAGAGGATCTACAGTATAATTATAATAACATTCGAAAGACTGTAACCTGTCCAGTAGTTGACGGGTGTGTTGAGAAGCATAAATTATTTTACCACAAAACAAATGAATAATATAGTTAAGTTTACTGGAGATGACCAACCGATACATTTTGGCTGGGAGCTGATAGATACATGTCAATATAGGTGCAGTTACTGTTATTTTCTTAAGAGCTTAAAAAAGAGGCCTACTGAAAAATATCTCAATAACTATAGGACAGTCCTGAGTAGACTGAAGCTTAAAAAAATTGGTGAATACAATCTAGAGCTATTGGGAGGTGAGCCAACAAACCACCCATTTCTAACAACCATATTACAAGAGATGGAAAGTATTGACAATTGCTTGAGTGTGGAGCTAGTAACTAATTTTGCACGACCGGTGGAGCAATACTACTGCTTGTCAGAGTATGATAAGCTAAAGATATCGATATCATGTCATCCAGAATATGTAAAGAGAGAAAGTTTCATAGAAAAGTGTTTGAATATCGATAAAAAGATTCCAAATAACATACAAGTGAACGTAAACATGATTCATGACAAAAAATATTGGGAGGATATTAAGATGATTATCGATGACTTGCTGTCGATGGACATCTATACAAGATGTAATTTCATTCACCCTGTCGAAAATGTCTATGATGAGCTATACACAGATGAATTCTACGTTT
>Ga0102814_10002202_pt1 | contig 13329 bp, 19 predicted proteins | sample ColrivemetaGS741_FD_79112 | JGI IMG/M metagenome (GOLD analysis project Ga0102814, IMG submission 79112) | Estuarine microbial communities from the Columbia River estuary - Flood tide ETM metaG S.741 | ecosystem: Environmental > Aquatic > Marine > Intertidal zone > Estuary | place: USA... | reverse complement strand
CATTGCACCCAATGCAAATATTATAGGTGTGAATGTTAGATATAATAATGATGTAGCTTTCGCCCATTCAAACATTCCGGCATTATCATATTTACCTTTACTTAGAATTTTTGATACTCCAAGTATTGTTTCTGCTACTCCAAAAATAGCAGCAAGACCCGCTAAAAATATTAAAGCCTGTGGACCAAATACTAATAAACCTAAACCAAGTGCGGCGGCTCCGAATAAAGTGAAACTAAGAGCTACACCAGCTATCCATCCCAATCCAGGGTATGTTTCATAATCACCTGCTGCTAAAATATGAGATACTCCAAGTATTGTTGCTGCTACTCCAAAAATAGCAGCAAGACCCGCTAAAAATATTAAAGCCTGTGGACCAAATACTAATAAACCTAAACCAAGTGCGGCGGCTCCGAATACCAACATACTAAGACCCACCCCAGCTACCCAATCTAATCCTGGGAAGGTTTCATAATTACCCAATGCTAAAATATGTGATGATATCATAACTGCGGCAGCCACAATCACAATTGCTAATCCACCTTTCAATAGACTAACAACTCCCATCTTACCTAAGATAACCATTGATGGTGCTAAGAATATAGTTAATCCAGCGAGTAATACTCCAAGTGCTGCTATTTTTAGTATTAATTTCCAACTGATATCAGCTGTGAATTGTAATATATGTGATGATATCATTATCGCGGCTGATATTAAAGCAAAGAATATGGGTAATTTAACAATACTACCCCATTCCATTTTATTCATCGCTTTAACTATATTCACCATGCCAAATGACAAAACAACAAATAATATACCTATAAGTACTGATGTAAACCATTGCATAAGACCAACTGGTTGAACTAATGCGAGTGCGTATGACGCCCCAGCAATACCTAATGCGATAGCTGGTAGAATCAATGGTAAGAAAATTACAGATTTAACCAAACTAACAAATGACACACCCTTGAATGCTTTTAATAATTTTCTCATACCAAAGGCAACTATCGAAAATATACCACTTATGAAAACTGCTGTTAATGCTTGTACAATTGATATAGGTTTTATCATCGCTAATGCGTAAGACGAGAGAGCTACTGCTATTGACATAAATACCATAGCCAACGAAGCCAGAGCTATATCTTTTAGTGAGTATCCTTTGGTGGCTTCTGCCACTTTAGCAAAAGCGAACCCTATTGCCACCATAGCTAATCCTAAACCAATGGCTGATAAAATATCAACTGGTCCTACTAATTTCAATGCTAATCCTATAGCTAAAACTGCAACTGCTATTAATAATATAGTACCAACTCCTTTTTTAATATTACTTTCTTTCTTCTTATCAGTACCAGTTTCTTCAATAACATCTTTAGATTTTTCTTTTTGTAAAGCTATTATTGTTTTCTGATTGGATAAAATTTCCTGAGTATCCGTTTTGATTGATTGTATACCTGTGTTTATGGCTTCCAAACTTTTACCAAAATCACCACCTTTTAGAGCGGTACTAGTTGCGGAGGAACTATCCTCTTTGCTAGCGAGTGCGGCCGCTATCATTTCTAACGAAACTGATAAATTATCTAATGCTTTTAATAATTGCTTATCCATAAAAAACTTTTATTTCCAAAGTATATATAAAAACCAGATATGTCTTCTTAATATATACTTATATAAATTATATCACAATTATGGGATTTAAAAAAATAGTAGATTACTATGTATTAGGAAAATCTTTAAAGGAAATCGAGATGAATAGAATTTTAGATAAGATACACCGAAAAGTAAAAATTACTCCAAAAGAAAAGATTTTCTTGGACTTATACAACTATACTACCGAGGAGGTGGGTAAGGATTTAATGTTCTTATCAAAAAATGCCACTTATAGAAAAATTAAGGAATTATTGGATAGAAGTAAGAAAGTAGTTTGTGATTTACATGATAGAGATGGTAAAATTGGTCTGATGATAACTGATATTGTGAATGATATTGAGTCTGAGACTTGTGATGTTATTATGAAGAATGAGACTCATAAATTACATGATAGATTCTTATATAATATTATTTATAATAATAAGAAAAAGGAATATTCATTACAAGAACAAGATGAGTATTTTGAAAAAATAGAAGCTAAGAAATGATAAAGAAATTTCAACAGTTTAATGAAGAAATATCTGGTACTGAATTAGTTGGACCGATTGGTCCTGCTTATGGTGAGACTGGGTTACAGAATAAAACTATTAACGCCAATGATACGGATGTGATATATTCGGAATTTGGTTCTAAGATATATACCATTGATGAGTATAATGATTTATATGGTGAGTACCTTAAATTGGGTGGGTCTCCATTAGATGGATTTACAAAGGAAAATATAGATATAATATTGGATTTTTTACAAACTAATTAATTTAATTTATATATACATTTTGATATAAAAAACAGAAATCAAAATTTATGAGCAAATTGATAACACTAAATGGGTTAAATGATGAAGAGGTATTAAATGACCTTTTCAACGATGAAATAATTGTACTTGAGGATATACAAGGAAGTAAAATATGGGTTAATTGGGATGGTGCACATTTCAATATTAAACCTAAATCTGTATCCAATGAATCGATAAATCTAATCGATTTAGCAATGCAAAACTACTATAATCCAGCTATTAATTATTTTAATTCACTAGATGGTAGAATCAAAAGTCTTTTAAATAAAAAATGGTGGTTCTGTTTTGAATACTTTCCTGATGAACAACCAGCTAATATAGAATATAGTAAAGTTCCTAAGAATAACTTAGTACTTACTGCTATTTCTAAGTATAGAAAGTATGAGTTTACGATAGATGAGTTAGATGAATATTCTAGACTTTTTGATGTTGATATGATACCTGTTGTTTATCAAGGTACTTTAACTGAAACTATGAAAGAAGCTATCAAGTATTTCATAAACACTAGTGAGGATGATTTAGAATATATCTTTGGTGAGAAATCATTTGCATTTTTCTTTTATAGAATATTAAACCCATCGGTTGATAACTCATTCTTAATGGAAGATGAATTTCAAAATAATGTTGAGAAATTACTTATTAAAAGTAAAACAAATGATATATCTTTTCAATTGTTAAATCCTTTATATAAAAGGTTAAGTGATGATAATGATACAGACTTTGTTGAAATATACACTTTGATATTAATCAATTTCCTAAATTTCTCACAATCTATTAATTTAGAAGATATTAAATTAAAAGGTGATAGAAAAGATGAGGTTTATATTTACTTGGTATCTAAGATATTTAATGTTTATATATCAGAGGTTAAACAGGATCTTTTGGATTTTGATTTTATTGTTCCTGAATTTTTTGACAAAGATAAATTTAAAATTAACATAGAACTTATTAGTAATAAACTAACAAAGGATTATATAAAAGAAAGTGATAAATTAGAATATATCTTCAAGGTTATTTTAGGGTCATTTAATAAGAAAAGAAAAAAGCCAATAGGTATTTTTACAGAGAATACTGTTAAACTATTCAATAAATTTGTTACAGATATCGAAGACTATATAGATAGTTATCTAGGTAAACTACATGAAATTGAATTAGGGAGATCTGGTTTACTTGACTTTGGTGACTTTTTCGAAATACAATATGATACTGATGGTGAGGGTGATGTTTATCCTGATGTTTACTCTGAATTTGAGAAAGGTGTTAGTCAAGATAAGAAGAAGAAAAAAGGCAAGGGTGGTAAATTCCCAATAGAGCCAGGTAAAACTCCATTTAAATAATGAATATTGATTTTAAATTAACTTCTGTTGAAGTAAAGGCGGAAGTACGCGAATTAAGATGTGAATATACTCGTGAAATGGCGAAGGATATTAATATGTATAGTGGTATGGATCCATATCTGAAAAGAACACTAAGAAAAGAATCAATAAATAATATCTTTAATACAACAAAACATGATAAGTAATCCACCTATAAAAAATATGAAGGTTTCAAAAAAATTATCCAGTACGGATTCGTCCAAGAATATAGTTGATAAACTTAACAAGAAAACCTTTTTACTACAATACTTACCATCTAACTTAGAATATCTAGAATCGGTTAAACATATCAATTATAAAACAGAGAAGTTAAAAACCGCTTATTTGATTGATATCATACATAATATGGTTTTGAAGTACTATTTCAAAAAGGAAAATAGGTTTGTTATTAACGCCACGATATTAAAAGATAAATATGGATACCTTTATAATTATTATATTAACTACCTAATTGAGAATAAGATAATAACTTTAATCTCAAACTATAAGAAGGGTGTATCATCTCGTAAATACTCACTAAATAATAAAATTATCAATTCTAAAATAGAAAGAAGATATCGAAATACTGATAAGGTTCTATTGAAGAAATATAAGAAAAAGGTAATGGATAGCATTGATTTTTCTGATAATGATGATTACTTGATAAGTAAAGATATAAGAGAAAAGTTAATATCAGATTTATTCAGTGTTGATATTCAATTTGATAGAGCTATATTCTTCCTAGACTCATTAAAGAGTAGTGATTTTGATATTTATAATAGAAATGTTTACTCAGTTGAGTGTGTTAATGATAAACACATATTCTACCACTTCGATAACTACGGGAGAATGCACACAAACTTCACAATATTAAGATCCTTTATTAGAAAGAATTGTTTATTAATTGATGGTGAAGAAACTTGTGAAATTGATATAAAAAATAGTCAACCATTATTTTTATCGAAATTGATAAAAGATAGTAATACAAAGTGGGTTAAAGAAGATGAGTTTGAGTTATTTAAGGAGTTAACATTGAATGGTAATTACTACCAATATATGATGAATGCTTTGGGTATAAAGAAAAGAAATGAAGCTAAAGAGTTTACATATAAGGTTCTCTTTGGTAGAAACGTCAATTCTAGTAAGGCTGATAAAGCTTTTAGAAGTGTTTTTCCTACAATACACAACTTCATTAAGTTATATAAAAAGGAGAGTGGTGACTATAAGATAATGGCTTATGATTTACAGAAAGCAGAGTCTAATCTAATATTTAATCGAATAATTAGACGTATAATTGAGATATATCCTGATATAAAAATGATAACGGTGCATGATAGTATTGTTTTCCCTAAAAAGTATAAAGATGTTGTCAACTCTATCTTTGAGCAAGAGTTAAAAAATGAATTTAATATATAAAATATGAAAACTTATTACTTGAAACTAAAATCCTCAAATGAGGTAATAAACAAATCAGATTTTGGTTCTTTAGAACTAGCTATTGAATATTTTTCTGATGTTAAGAAATTGGATAGTGATGAACTACTTAAAATCTATCTAGTTACCGATAGTGAATTGAAATAGTTAATATATACCTTGTGATTGATTTAACTAACCCCAAAATATCATATATTGTGATATCATCTGAAAAGATTGATGATATTATGTCTATATTATATGCTAAAAATTACCAAATTATACCAATAAAAGGTTATTACCAAGGACAGTATGAAGAATCATTGATAGCATTTGGTGTTGATAATGATGAGTTAAGAAAAGATTTGATATTTTTACTTAATCACTTTCATCAAGATTGCGGTATAGTTAAATACTTTGGTGAGACTGGTGCTAAAAAGGTTTATAGAGATGGCTCTGAAAAACCATTAGGTATTGTTTTATATAATACCGATTCCGAAAACATATCATATCTACATGATGGTATATCCTTTTCTTTTGTTGAACAAGTTCGTTATTGGAAACCAAAAAAACAAGAAGACTTTTCGGTTGGTATGTTGGTTGAATATATGAATAACAACAAATGGTATGAAAAAAGAGTAGTTAACCCAACAGAAGAATATGATAAGTTATATAAGCTTATGATAAAATATGATAAAATCAGAGTAGCTTCTACTAACTAATTTCAAACCAAACAATTCTATTTTCAAATGTTGGTGTTTCACTTATAAAGTATGTTTGGTGATAATCATCACCATTATTAACATTATTAATTACATTTAATCCAGTACTTGATTCATTTTGAGCTACAGTCGCAATCACCTTATTTGGGTTTATATTACTTGAGTGTATTATTTTAGATCCATTAATAACACCAATAACACTACCTGATTGATTTAATTGAAATTCATAAGAAGATGAGATTAAATAATCTAATATATTATCACCTATTATAAATACGGATCCAGGTCCTAATCTACTTTTCATCGAAAGTATGTTTTTTAGAAAAGTCATCTTAGTTATAATCTTTCGTAAATTTATATCTAGATTCTCAAAATTTGAATAATTTGAATCACTTGTTAGTTTGAGATTTATATCATATGGGTGAATTTGGCATTTTTTCATTGGTTTAGATGTAATATTCTCTAAGTGTGAAATAATATCATCATATAAATAATTATAATCTATGAAGTTTTTAGCTGTCACTGATTGTGACATTAATCTTGGTGATAATACTGTACCATTGGATAAATCACCTTCTGGTATCGGACATGGTAATTCAGTATAATCCTCTTGTTCTTCGTCTAATAGTGAATTTATAACAGATTGTCTATTTCTTCTCTTAGCCTCATTAATAACCCACTCATCCTCAGATGATAGTGTGTCAAAATAGTAAATAATTCCTTTTGATAAAGAGGGATTATTATTTTCTTTATAATTACATATTAGTTTAATATCAGATAGCGAGATGTTCATATTTATTCTTCATTCCTATTTTTGGTATGGATGCGTTTGTAACTCTTTCCAATTCTTCTTTGCTCATCTTAGATGATTTTTCTAATAGTTGTAGGGTTCTTTGATAGAATCTATTATCTGGTGCAACTCTCTCATGATATAAATGATAACATCTAGATTTTAATTCAACCCATTTTAAGAAATGTTTAACTTTCATTGTTTGATAATCATCTTCTCCGCCCCAACCTATGAAGTCTTCGTTCCATCCTCCAATTTTCATTAAAGCATCCTTTCTAAAAATGGATATACCACCTGAGATATTAATCTTCTGATTATCTGTTTCCCCTCTACCTGGTCTATCTATTTGAACTAACTGTTCTAATGGCATTCCTGACTCTTGTGGGGTTAGATCAACTACTGAATGATATGGACTAACCATCTCATATTCTGTTAATGCTTGTAAACCCTTTATGAAATCATTTGGATTCATTACTAAATCGGAATCACCACAAACAATTATATTTGAATTTGAATGTTTCAATCCAACATTAAATGCCCATGATCTATTATAAGGCATTGTGGATTTCATAAAAATGTGTTTACATTTTAGATTCAAATGGTCTATTTTAGAGTGTTTATCCTGTTCTACAAGAATAATTTCTGCTCCTGTAAATGAATTAATCCAATCTAATGTTCTTCTTAAATTATTTAGTCTGTCGATTTTGTGTCTATATCCTATTATAAACGTGAATTTATATGGTTGTTCCATTAAATGATATTATTTTTTATTTATATAAATAACGTTGGTGTTTGTTTATAAATTAAAACCTTATTATAATTAATTTCTATAACCTTAAATTAACTAATTGATTATGGATAAAAAAGTAGGTAGATTTGAAAAAGTATTTTTCCCGGACTTGAATCTAAAAGTGGATGGTAAGATAGACACCGGTGCTTATAGTGTCTCTTTACACGTTGATGGTATGGAAGAATTAGATGGTAAACTTTCATTCTGGATAGGAGAAGAATCGAATAATTTCGTTTATGATGATTTTAAGATAATTAATGTTAGAAGCTCTTTCGGTAAAAAACAAAAAAGATATTCTGTTAAATTAAAGATGGAATTAGGTAATGAATTATATGAAGTTTTTGTATCTTTGAGTGATAGGAAGAAAATGAAATTTCCTTGTTTGGTGGGTAGAAGATTTTTATACAAACACGGTTTCCTAGTAGATGTTAGGAAAAAGAATTTACATGATAGAAATAAAAAGAAATAACTATTTTACCGGTGATACTAATTCAGTAGCAAGTGGTGTTAAAGATATCGTTAATTTTCTAGAATTAGCTGGTAGAAATTATCTGTTATTAACACCTCCTAGAAATAACGATATTAATAAAACACAATCATCAAACACAATCAAATACTATTTAGATAACCAATTTAACTTTAATAATTTTGAAGAATTCACTTCGATAATAGAAGATAAGTCAAATTTATTCAGAGTTGATTTATTAATATTAGATTTTTGGCATTTAACATCAACCCAAATAAGTCATTGGAAAAAAGAGGTTGATAAACTAAACATAGATTGTTTTATAATAGGTAAGGAATATCACTATAAAACAACTGATGATGTAACAGACTATCATTTAAGATATGAATATAAAAGAATGGATAAAAATGAACTATTCATTACCGATAATATCAATAAATGGACAGCAACTTTGGAATCATTAGTAAAATCTTATAGAAGAGATAAAAAGATTGATGATATATTTGGTAATCAATGATTTTAGCGTTATATTTGTTATTCAGAATAAATATAAAACTAAAATATATAAATGAGGACTCGAAGAAAATTTATTAAACTTACAAAGTTTACTTACCCACACGGTACTGAAAATCAATTAAAGAAATTCTTACCAAAGGGATATCAATCGGATGAACACGGTAACTTTTACTTAGAGATTGGTGATGAGCCAACTACAATGTTTACCTGTCACCTTGATACAGCATGTTCTAAGCAATCAAAAGTTAATCATGTATTTGATCCAAGTGGTCAATATGTTGGTACTGATGGTACTACAATATTAGGAGCTGATGATAAAGCAGGTATGGTTGTTATTCTATCTCTAATAGAGAAACAGGTTCCTGGTCTTTATTACTTCTTTATTGGTGAGGAAGTTGGATGTATTGGATCAAATGCACTTTCAAAAACTTGGTTATCAACTGAATTCTCGAAATATATCACTAAATGTGTTTCTTTTGATAGAAGAGGAACAACTTCTGTTATTACTGAACAATTATATGGTAGGTGTGCTTCTGATGAATTTGCGCAAGAATTATCAGATAGATTAAATCTTGTTAATACTGGATTTAGATTCTCACCGGATGATACCGGAGTTTTAACAGACTCGATTAACTTTATGGATTTTGTACCAGAGTGTACAAACATATCAGTTGGTTATTATAATGAGCATGGTGGTAGTGAGTTACAGGATTTGAAATTCTTAAAAGAATTGAGTGATGCTGTTTGTGAGATTGACTGGGAAACCTTACCTATCAAAAGAGACCCTATTGCTGATTATTACGGTGATGAAGATGAGGATGAAGATGATTTTTGGAATGAGGCTACCGAAAAATACGAAAGTAGATTCTCTAATGAGTTCTATTCTTGGTTCAAAATTGATAAAGAGGTGAAGAAGATGTATATATCAATTGCTCAAATTGAGGATGAAAAAACTGAAATACGTAATTGGTTAAATATGAGTGGTTCTTATCCTGGATTTACTGATGTAATTTGGAATGGTAATAAGTTAAGAGTTAAGATTAATGGTGGTATTGAAACTGTTGGTGATAGACATGATTTAGTTGAATTGATGCCTCAATTAGGTAGTGTATCTACAAAGCAATTAACTGATAAAATCAATAAGTATAGAAGTATGGCTTTATAATCTTTTATCTGGGTTAACAAAGTCATTATAGGTGTCTACCTTTACAACAAGGTAGGCATCTTCTAAACTATACCAATCATCATCTATACCATTTTTTACTCTAGCCCCAAATCCTGAGTCTGTTTCAGATCGATAGTCGGCTAGGTATTTGGATTTAGTTACTTTGAATTTATAAATGGAATAACCACCATCAAAATAAACACCAATAACATCATCACCCTCACTAACAGAATCTCTTTCATCATCAAGTTCTTTTAATTGATCAACATCAATTTCATCGGTTCTAATTTTCTTGAAATCTTCACCTAGGTTTTGATGAACTTGTATTGTTACTAGTCTAGCTAATTTTTCTTTTAAATCACCTAATTCAAATGATTGTGTGGGTGTTATATCACCAGATACGGTATCAAATTCACCATGTACATCAACAAATAAATCATTAATTATATCTTCTAATAGATCCAATGTGTATTTATAAATATCCTCTTCTGTGTGTGATATTTTTTTAAATGATTCTGTAATATATTCCGACCACTTCTTAATCATAACTTTGGATTTTTGTAGTCTGTATTATTTGATATAATTAACATCTGACCAGTTGTTAATTCATTATGATTCCAACCTTTTTTCTTACAAAAGTCTATTATGAATCTTTCTCTTAAAGTAGAGATATTTTTATTCTTTGTCTTTTTCATAATTACATTAAAAAAATATAAATGAATATTTGTAAGGAAATACCAAATAGTACTAATGGTGTCTTTTCTTTACTCATAACTTCTAAAATTGGTGATTCTTCATGTTCTATTACCAACCTATTATCTAACTTTTTAACTGTTTGATCAAATATTATCTTGTGGAAGTATCTGAACATAAATACTTGTGCTATGATAAATGGTGCCGATACCCATCCTATTGTGTAGGTTAATAACCCACCAGTTGATAATAAAACTAAAAATCTTTGAATATTGAATATTCTTTTAGTATTAAAAGCACAATTTCTTTTACTTTTTTCTTTGAAGTGTTCGAAAAACCCTTCTCTTAAACCCTCTGACATCGAATAAAGTATCCAGATTAGGTTTGCTACTGTTATTGCTATAAAATCCATACTGATAAACGTCTGCTTTTTTGTATATATTAAAAAATATAAGTATATTTGTGATATGTTTGAAATAAGAGGTAAAATAGTATTCGATCCAATTAATAAAACTAAGAAGCATTCTAAACAATCTTCTTGGAAGAAAGTTGCTATGGTTGAATTTAATGATGATACTTGGGAATACTACTCTTGGTTTCTTTTGAACAGATTTAACCTTAAACTTAATAAGCCTTTAAGAGGTACTCACTTTACTATAATTAATGATGTCGTTGATGATGATGTTTATTTACAAGCTAAACAATTGTTTGATGGTAAAGAAATAACTATACAATATGACCCAACAATTATACGTTCTAACAAGAAAGGTCACTGGTGGGTAAAAGCTTATTCTGATGATGCTCAAAACATAAGAAATGTTATGGGGTTAGGTGATCCATACTTTGGTTTCCACATCACAATTGGTTTAGCAACACACTTACAATTAGAACACTCTGAATACATTACTGACCAATGCTTGAGATACAACATATAATAGACCATTTAGTTAAAGTATATGGATTTGAACCCGTTCCTTGTTCTATACCAAGGAACGGGTTTCAATATTTTAAAAGAACTGTGTATCTTTTTATCTTATCTAAGATAAGTAAGAGATTATTCTATTTTCTTAGAGATAAAGTATCCGATATTAAGTATTTAGATAAAAGACCTACTGGTGAGATATGGTTACATAAGAGATTGGGTGGTAAACTATCTTATGAGTTGGAGATAAAACCTTTGTTACCACAAGTCTCAATTTATACTACTGATACTAAAGGTATTTTCAGACCAAATATTAAAAGTAATTTCAAGGTTAAAGTTTATCCGAACTTATCCGATGTTGAGTGTAAGACATTTCCTATGAATCCGGACACTGGAATTAAAAGTATGGATTTACATCTTTCAGACTTTCCTGACTTAAAATCTTATATAAGAGAACAAAAGTTAAATAGTTTATTGAAATGACATTAAAAGAAGAATTAGAGGGGTGTTTATTAGTATTGATACACCTGGATGATGATACCTTTGATACAACTAAAGGATTTACATCTTTCTCAGAACATAAACCATTTAGTAATATGGAGTCATATTTAAAAGTTTATGATCATGATATGATATCATTTACACACTATTTGAATTATAAGTATATAGGAGAAGAAAGATTGTGGAAAAACTCAGCTAGAGAATTTTTTGCTACAACAAAATCTAGAATTTTTTATAAGACGATTATAAGAAATCATAAATTGGAATTATGCCTGAGTTAGCAGAATTAAAAATAATGTCTGATTACATAAATCAGAATTCAAAAGAAAGAATATTTACTAAATCTTTTCACGTTGAAAAGGGTAATAACCCAGTAGAGTTTAAACTACTTGAAAGTTTTAATCTGGAATCCGAATCTTTCGGAAAAGAACTCAAGTTAAGAGTATATCATGGTGTTACATCTTTTAATATCTCGGTATTTATGGGTATGTCTGGTAATTGGAAGTTCGTAAAAACATCTGATTGGTTAAATACAAAGTATGTTAGGATGAGAATGGATACTGATGATGGTTATTCACTATTACTTTATGGTTCTTATATGGGTCCTAAATATAAGATAGGTGGTTTTGGTACTAAAAGAGGACCTGATCCAACTAAAGAGTTTCATAAATTCAAACAAAATGTTCTAGATAACCTAAATCGTGTAGTATTCAATAAACCAATATGTGAAGCTTTACTTGACCAAAAGTACTTTAATGGTATAGGTAATTATTTACGTTCCACTATTCTATATTATCTTGATATAAATCCATTTGAAGAAGCAAGAGTAGTTATAAAAAACTATCCACAGATATTGGATATGTGTAGAGATATTCCTATAAAAGCTTATGAGTTAAATGGTGGTCAATTAAAAGACTGGAAAAACCCATTTGATACTGATTACGTAGAATTTAAAAAATGGGTTTTTTATCAAAGGGGTGTATCTATAAAGGATAAAACTGGTAGAACTTTTTGGTTTGATCCAAAATGGGAAAATAATTCACCATACTAAAACAATCACAATTTAACCACTATAAGTAATGTGGTTAATAGTACAAGAAATATTATTATTGGTGATTCAAATGTGGGTAGATCTACCTTTCTATATCGGATAGCAAACACATTAAGTGAGTGTGGATATTCGGTTTGCCTTATTGATGGTGATGGTTCTGGGATAGAATATACACTTAATAGTGATATTATACATTTTCTAAATAAGAATGATGTTAGATTATTCAAAATGATAAATGAAATTGGGTATATCAATATAATATTGATTGATGATGTTGGATATTTATCAAATGAATGTTTGTCTGAGATTTCGAAAAGTCAAAAAAATATCATATCAACTTGTTTTAATGGATCAATGCCGACACAGATATGTGCATCCAATTATATTATGAAGTCTAAAATATTCAAATTAACCAAAACAACAATTGAGATAGATAATAATATTATAGATAGAGTTGAATATTTAACTCAATTAAAAAGAGAAATAAAATTAAAATCATTAT
>Ga0102814_10002190_pt1 | contig 13366 bp, 12 predicted proteins | sample ColrivemetaGS741_FD_79112 | JGI IMG/M metagenome (GOLD analysis project Ga0102814, IMG submission 79112) | Estuarine microbial communities from the Columbia River estuary - Flood tide ETM metaG S.741 | ecosystem: Environmental > Aquatic > Marine > Intertidal zone > Estuary | place: USA... | reverse complement strand
CCCTGTTGGACTGATCCGAGCCCTCGAAAGCTCGGATCTTTTTTTATTCTTGGTCTGAGGGGCAATGCATGAATGAGGTCAACGCCCAATCCCAAGCCGCGTCTGGGTCGAAGTCTTCGACAAGACCGACCGCCTCTGGGTTTGAGAAAGCATTCATCCCATGTTGGATCATATAGGCTGGATAATAGTCAGGATAGCCGAGGGTGTTCAGGGTTTCGCAAACCAACAGGTGGCCCGGTGAACCGTAGCTGGCGACTGAGGCCAGTGCCGTGCGGAGCGCCAATTGTTCAGGTTCAGAGAGTGCGCTCCCGAGTGTTTGCAAAAGCATCGCGCCCGCTTGATGCGCGGTTCGATCACTCACGCGTCGGCTGTCATATGCTGTGCGGGCGAGCAACAAGATTATCATGCCGGCAGCGGTGTCCATATCTTGAGCCGCAAAGCATTCCTGAATGCCAAGTGCCAAATCGGCGGGCGTCAAGGTCTGCCCCGCATCGGCCATCAAGATGCAGCCCGGATTTTGCGTCGGCCTCAGATTTCCTGCGGTTGAATAGTTGGTATAACCGGGGGATTCTTCGATGATTACTTGCGCTGGCAAGGCCGTTGTCATCAATGACAATGGCACGGCTAGCGCCCAAGCATGAATGTAATGGTGCATTGAGAGCCCCCCACGTCTGTGTTGACCGAGATTTGCGCAGATGCGGGCAACTTGCAAGCGCCCGCCATAGGGCGGTTTACATTGGCATTTTGTTCACACGTGAATTGATCTTGATCAAAGACCCATCTGCAAGATACGTTTATTCAGGACTTCCTCCCTGTTGGACTCGGCCCCGTCGGCGATCATGCCCACGGGGCTTTTCTTTGGTCGCATCGTGCACGCGGCATTGATGGTTTCGCGACGCTCGACACCCGTGTAAACCAAAGGTCAAATCACAGGAGCACTCATGGCGTTCACCTTAGCCACTTGGAACATCAACTCGGTTCGTTTGCGGGCCGGTCTTGTCGAACAACTGCTGCGTGACGAAGCGCCGGATGTCTTGTGCCTGCAGGAATGCAAAAGCCCGGTGGAGTTGATGCCCGCCGATGTGTTCGCGGCGCTAGGATATGGTCACATGGTTGCACGCGGGCAGAAGGGATATAACGGCGTGGCAATCATTTCGCGGCTGCCGTTGCGCGATGCCGGGCATATTGATTGGTGCGAAAAGGGCGATGCGCGCCATGTGGCGGCGGAGTTGGAGAACGGTGTGGTGATCCACAATTGCTATGTGCCCGCCGGTGGTGATGTGGCCGACCGTGAGGTGAATGAGAAATTCGGACATAAAATGGATTTCATGGCCGAAATGCGCGACCGGTTCGCTGCAGATCGGCCAGAGAAGTCAATTCTGGTGGGGGATCTGAATATTGCCCCGCGTGAAGATGACGTTTGGAACCACAAGTCTTTGTTGAAGGTCGTCAGCCATACGCCTGTTGAGGTCGAGATTTTCGGCCAAGCGCAAGAAGCTGGCGGCTGGGTGGATGTGACGCGGCAGGATATTCCAGAGGGGCAGCTGTTTAGCTGGTGGTCTTATCGCGCAAAAGATTGGGACGCAGCGGACAAGGGCCGTCGTCTGGACCATATTTGGGCCAGCAAAGATATTGGCACGGCCGCGCATTCATCGCGAATTTTGCGGGCGGTGCGGGGATGGGAGAAGCCCAGCGACCATGTGCCGGTATTCGCGAGTTTCGATCTGTAGCGGGTTTTGTTGAGGTGGGCGCGTTGATCGGGGCATCGAACCCCTCTCAACGCGCGCGCTGCGCACGCAGGGGCTTTGCCCCTCTTGGCTGCGCCAATTCACCCCAGGATATTTTCGGCACAAAGATGGTGCGTTATCGGTAGGTTTCGTCTTCGCTGGGGAAGGCGCGGGATTTGACCTCGTCCGCGTATTTTGAGACAGCACGTTCCATCATGCCGCCAAATTCGCCGTAGACTTTGACGAATTTCGGTGGCTTCGGGTTAAGGCCCAGCATGTCTTCGAGCACAAGGATTTGCCCGTCGCATTCGGCGCTGGCCCCGATGCCGATAGTGGGGATGCTGACGGCTTTGGTGATCTCATTGGCGAGGGGCTCGACGACGCCCTCGACAACCACCGCGAAGGCGCCGGCATCGGCCACTGCCTTTGCATCGTTGATGTGATGTTCCCATGTGGCTTCGTCGCGGCCTTGGGTTTTGAACCCGCCCATGACGTTGGTGGATTGCGGCGTGAGGCCGATATGCGCCATCACGGGGATGCCGCGATCGACCAGAAAGCGGATCGTTTCAGCCATGCGTGCGCCGCCTTCCAGCTTAACGGCTTGGCATTGCGTGGCGGTCATAACTTTGGCCGCGTTGCGAAAGGCCATGCCGGGTGATTCCTCGTAGGTGCCGAAGGGCATGTCGACGACGATCAGCGCCCGTTTGGTGCCGCGTACCACGGCTTTGCCATGGGTGATCATCATATCGAGCGTGACGCCGACAGTTGACTCCATGCCGTGCATGACCATGCCGAGGCTGTCGCCGACCAGAATGAAATCGGCGTATTTATCAACAATCGCCGCCGTATGCGCGTGATACGAGGTCAGCGAGACGATGGGTTCGCCGCCCTTACGGCTGCGGATTTGTGGCGCAGTAATGCGGCGAATGGGGGCCTGGGGCTGGGTGGACATGGGTTTTCCTTTCCTCAGGGGGTCACGACACGTTGGTCGATCAGTAAGACGGAGCCGAATTTGACCGCAAGAAGGATCACGGCGGGAGCGGTGAGGGGACCGGCGATCGTGCGCAGGCTTTGCGCGTCGCGGATGTCGGCGGATTGCAGAAGGGCGCGAGGTTCGCCTTGGATATGGGCCGCAACCCAAGCGCGCAAGCGTGAGGCGGTGATGCCGGTTTTGGCCATCTCCTCGGCCTGTGTGAGGGCTTGGGACAGGATCACGGCGGCGGCTCGGTCGTCAGCGGTTAGGCGGACATTGCGCGACGACATGGCGAGGCCATCGGCTTCGCGCACGGTTGGCACCCCCACAATGCGCACTGGGATGTTCAGGTCGCGGGTGAATTGGCGGATCACGCAAAGCTGCTGGTAATCTTTCTCGCCGAAGCAAGCGACATCGGGCTGGATGATGTTAAAGAGTTTCGTCACCACGGTTGCCACGCCGCGGAAATGGCCGGGACGCAGTTTGCCGATCAGGATTTTTGCCAGTTCCGTGGTCTCGACAATGGTTTGCGCGCCGTCAGGGTAGATTTCATCAACCTCAGGCATGAACACGGCATCTACGCCTGCCTCGCGCAGCATCGCTAGATCGCGGTCGGCATCGCGGGGATAGGTGCTCAGGTCTTCATTCGCGCCGAATTGCGTGGGGTTCACGAATATCGTGGTCACGACGCGCTGGCCCTCGGATTTCGCCTGCGCGACCAAGGCCATGTGCCCTGCGTGCAAAAAGCCCATCGTCGGCACCAAAGCGACGGTTTCTCCGGCGGCGCGAAAGCCCGCAACGGTGGCGCGGATCTCGGCGATTGTGCGGCAGACGTGCATGTCAGGTCACCCCGGAAGTGGCGTTACCGAGGTCATATCGCGTGTCGCTTGGCGGGGCAATGCGGGTGGCGATTTGGGGGTTTCATTTGGCACCGGAAATCCGTGGAAAAAAAGAGTGACGGAAAGGTCGGAATGCTGCGTATAACGATCATAGTCACACATAGGGATATGTTAATATGAAAATGCTCACAATCGTCTCGGCTCTGGCACTTGCAGCATTCGGTGGAGCGGCTTTGGCCAGCAGCCATGGCGGTGATCAAGGGAATGGCCAAGGTGGCGGGCAGGGCGCGCATTTCTTTGAAGAATGGGACATGAATGAAGACGGTACCGTCACGCTTGAGGATATCGAGGCGCGCCGGGTAGACATCTTTAACATGTTCGATCTGAACGGCGATGCGACGATTGACGCCGAGGAGCAGGCGAATATGGCGCAAACCATTGCTGAACAAGAAGAAAACAACCGCGAAGGCCACGGCATTAACGGCCCCGGCCCGCGCATTCACGCGGCAATGGTGCCTGCCTATAACGACGCTGATGCAGACGGGATGATCACAGCGGCTGAGTTCGCGGCAGCGTCGCCACGGCTGTTCGCAGATATTGATCGCAACAGCGACGGTCAGGTGAACCGTCTGGACTTTGGCCGCAACTAAAGCAGGGAGCAAAGCTATGACCAGCATCGTTCAACGCAGCCTTGGGGCTGCTGCCGTCGGATTCGGGATTCTGACCGTGATCTCAGGCTTCTCGGTTTTGTTTGGCGGTGCTGGTGTCGCGGCGCTTGCGGGCGACGTGGTGACGGGCGTCTTGTGGTTCAATGCGCTCAGCGGGCTTGTCTATGTGTTGGCCGGGGTTTGCATCTATCGCGATGGCCCGTTCGCGCGCCGCCTTGCGATTGGGCTAGCCTTGGCGCTGGCCCTCGCGTTTGGGGCTCTGGGCTGGCACATCCTTCAAGGTGGGTCCTACGAGGCCCGGACCGTAGCGGCGATGACGGTCCGACTGGGCTTTTGGGGAGTAATCGCGACCTACTTGCATCGGCAATATCGGCGGGGCTGAAACACTTCACGTCGCTGCGGGTCGTTTTCGCGCGTTCATCGGTCGGGTGCATTTGACCGCCCGTTGTGATTTGCTGCGATGAACAGGCAAATTTCCTGCAGCGGAGCGCGGCGCAATGAAAACCCATGTGAAAGCCCTTGTCGTTGGCGGCGGTGCAGTTGGCACCGGCATTGCCTATCATCTGGCGAAGGCGGGCTGGGACACCATGCTGGTCGAGCGCGACGAGCTTACTTCGGGCTCGACGTGGCATGCTGCTGGTTTGCTGCCGTTGTTCAACATGTCTTACGCGACCACGCATATCCACAAATACAGCGTTGAATTCTACAAATCGCTCGAAGCTGAGACGGGCCTGAATGCAGGCTTCGCAGTGGTGGGCAACTTGCGCATGGCGCAGACCGACGCGCGCATGGACGAATACATGCTGTACTCCTCGGTCGCCGAAACGGCTGGCGTGCACCATGAATTCCTGACGCCTGCGCAGATCAAAGAGCGCTGGCCGCTGATTCGCACCGAGGATCTGAAAGGCGCGCTGTATCACCCGCAAGACGGTTATATTAACCCGGCTGACGTGACGCAGGCGATGGCCAAGGGCGCGCGCCAGCATGGCTGCACCATCGAGCGTAAGATCCAGGTAAATGCCTATCGCTGGACCGGGTCGGATTGGATCGTCTCATGCGAGCGGATGATGGAAAAGGGTGGGATGCTGGTGCCCTCGGGTGAGGTGTTCGACATCACCGCAGAGCATGTCGTGACCGCCACCGGAAACCATGCGCAGCGCACCGCCAAGCTGCTGGGGATCAAGATCCCTGCGATCCCAGTTGAGCATACGTTCATCGTCATGGACAAGGACCCCGCGCTGGTCGAATGGCGTAAATCCAACCCTGAACACCCGGTGATCCGTGACGCCGATGCGCAATCCTATGTGCGCGAAGAGCGCGGCGGCTGGATTTTGGGAACCTACGAGCGGGGTGCGCCCGCCCGGTTCGAATATGCCGTGCCTGACAGTTTCCGCGCCGACCTGTTCCAGCTTGATCTGGAGCGGATCGAGGACCAATACGCGGCGATGATCCACCGGATGCCGTCCTGCGAGGATAGCGGCCTCAAAGACGATTTCAACGGCCCGATCTGTTATACGCCGGACGGCAACCCTCTGGTCGGCCCGGCGCCCGGCCTGCGCAATATGTGGCTGGCCGAGGGGTTCAGTTTTGGCATCACCGCAGCGGGCGGCACGGGCTATTACCTAGCGCAACTGATGACACAGGGCGAGGCCGAGATCGACATGGCCTCGCTGGATCCAAAGCGCTACGGCGACTGGATGACCACCGAATACGCAGCTCGCAAGAACGAAGAATGCTACGAGCATGTCTATGTTCTGCACCATCCCGACGAAGAGCGCGAAGCCTGCCGTCCGCTGCGCACAACGCCTGTTTTCGACCGTCAAAAGGCGCTGGGCGCGCAGTTTGGCCAAGTGAACGGGTGGGAGCGGCCGAACTATTTTGGCCCGCTCGATGCGCCGTCAAATTTCGACCATGACAGCCGTAGTTTCCGCCGTGGCGCATGGTGGCCCCATGTCGAAGCCGAGGCACGCGCGATCCGCGAGGGAGTCGGCATGATCGACGCCACGGCCTTTACCAAGCATCTGGTGCGCGGCCCCGGCGCGACGCAATTCCTCGATTGGTTCACCTGCAACAAGCTGCCCAAAGTGGGACGCATCAACCTGACATATGCGCTGACCGGCAACGGCACGACGCGCACGGAATACACCATCGTGCGTCTGTCCGAGGATGAATATTACCTCGTGTCAGCAGGCGCTTGGACGGCCTATGACAGCGATTTCCTGCGCAAATCGGCAGCGGATAAGATGGGCGACTTCGGTTGGATCGACATCCACGACGTGACAACCCAATGGGGCGTGTTCGCGGTCGCAGGCCCGAAATCACGCGATTTCCTGAACAAACTGGTCAAGGATGCCGACCCCTCGACAGTGCTTTCGAACAAACGGTTCCCTTGGCTGACGATGCGCAACATCGAATTGGGCATGTGCCCAGTGCGCGCGATCCGCGTGGCCTATACCGGTGAGCTGGGCTGGGAATTGCATCACCCCATCGAAATGCAGACCTATTTGTTCGATCAACTGATGGCCGCGGGTGAGGAATTCGGGCTGAAGCTGGTCGGTGCCCGCGCTCAGAACTGGCTGCGGCAGGAAAAGTCCTATCGCGCGTTTGGCAACGAATTGGGCCGCGACGCAACGCCGCTCGAGGCCGATCTGCCGCGCTTTGTGGATCAAAGCAAAGAGTTCAACGGCAAGGCGGCGATGAACGACACGGGCATTCGGTCGAAATGCGTGACCGTGCTGATTGATGGCCCTGCCGACGCTGATCCATGGGGCCGTGAGGTTCTTTTAGTGGATGGTAAAAAGGTCGGGCGTTTGACATCGGGCGGCTATTCGGTGGCCTTCGGCAAGCAGATCGGCATGGGTTATGTCACGCCCGATCTGGCAGCGGTCGGCACTAAGCTGAAGGTCCGCATGATGCGGCAAGAATGGGACGCGGTGGTTGTCGAGGACAGCCCCTATGACCCGACGAACGCGCGCATCCGGATCGACGGGTAAGACACCCGTCGCACATTAAAAAAGGGCGGCCCGCAGATGCAGGCCGCCCTTCGTCTTGTCGCGCGATCAGTTTTCCCAGATCGTATAGCCGATGTTCATCGTCAGCCCAGAAAACCCGTTGACCCGGAACTGCCCGATGCGACCCTGACTGGTGCGCAGGCAGACATAAGTCCCCGTAGAGAGCGCCGCGAAGGGCAGAGGCGTCGAGGACCACGTTTCCGCCTGACATCCGACGTAGCCGCGATTGGTGCCCGCGCCGCGCGCCAAAACGGTGCCGTTTAGCGGCGTCAAAACGCGCCCGGTTACAAGATTGCGATACAGGATATCCGCACCCGGACCACCCAATGTGCCCATATCGAGGTTGGTGCGCATCGTGGCTGGCAAGGCCAGTGTTCCCTGCGCGTGAATGGGCGGGGTTGGCGGCGGCGGCGGGGCCGCGCTGGTAACCCGCAGCGATGAGGCTTGGTCATTGATCAACGGCCCCAGCACAGGCGTGTTATGGGTGATCGGGCGGCAATATCCAGACAGGTTCGGCCCGACACAGAGCCGTGCCTGAGCGCCGCCATAGACTCGAACCGATGAGAACTGATCATTCAAAGGTGCGGGCAACGTGTTTGTCACACCCGGAGGGCGGCAGAACTGAGCCCCTGAATAATGCGTGCCGGTATAGAAGCAGGCCCGAGTTGTAGAGGGTGGCGGCGGCGGCGGTGGAGGCGGTGGTGGCAACGCCCCCCCGCCACCGCCCCCGCCACCTGACCCGCAAACAATAGCCAGATGCGGGCCTGAGGCATCGATGGTCAATTCAAAGCGGCAATTCGGCTCTGTGCTGCCAGCGGAAATGGGGCTGATGTAGTCCGAATTGACCCAGCCATCCGGCCCGCTATGCGTAATCCGACACCAGCCAGATGGCGCGCAAGATTGGACGTCAATTTCCTCGCCGGGGTATAGCGTATCGACAATGTCGCCCAAAGCGCTGGGGGCGTTGCGCACGTTCAGCCATGTATCCGAGGTGGCATCAACGGCCAAAGCCGCCCCGCTGGATGCCAGAATCAAGAGGCTGGCACCGGTGACGAGGGGTAGAATACGATGATTTCGCATGGTTATCTCCCGTTATAAACGGGCAGATGCAGTGCGTGGATCCGCCCAACCTAACTAAACTTGAACGGGAAAAAGCGGTGTGTCTTTGCGACGGATCATTGTTCTCCGTTTTCGCGATCGGAACAGCAAGAAACGGCGAGAATCGCGCCAAGACAGGGGATCAGAGGCCAGAGAGATCCAGTTTGAGGCGCAAAAATCCGCTTCGGGTCAGGCCTCGGGGCACAGGGTTGAACCGTGCAATTGTAGCCAGATGATGCCGCGCCGAGGGCCCTGTTTCAAAGACCACGCTGGTGTCAGGCATCGGCAAAAAGCTTAGGCTACCGGCTTGGCTGACGGCAACGGTTTCGCTGCGCGAGACGTAATCACGCACGATGTCGCGGGCCACTGCCTCATCGGAGAGCACAAGATTGGACGTGCGCGCCCCTGCGAAATTTCCGGCCCCACCGGCGCGGTAACTGTTCGTGCACACGATGTAACGCGCGTTCGGGTCCAGCGACTTGCCGTTCAGAGTTACCGAAACAACCCGCTTAGCGTCTTTGTTGATACGCTTGCCATCGGGGTCGTAACGCGCGGGCTGCGACAGATCGAGTTGCACGTCCAAGGGATCGATCATCTCGAAATTATAGCCCGGAAAGTCCGAGTCGCGCAAAAGGGTGCCGGTGCTGCCCGGTTGAATGCGGTTGAAGGCCGAGGCCGAACGCTCGAGCCACTCTATCACCTCAGCACCTGTCAGGCAGAGCGCCGCGATGGCGTTGGGAAAAGCATAAAGATCAGCGATATGGCGCAGAGCCAGTGGCCCCTGCGCGATGTCAGTATAGCCCGCCGGGCCACTCCGGCCCCCCGATTTGAACGGCGCCACGGCTGAAAGAATGGGTAAGTCTTGCAAGTCCGGGTCCGAGAGCCGCGACGCGACATAGCTGCGCTGTGCCTCAGCGACGATACGCAAAGAATCCAGTTCGCCCAGATGCGAGAAATAGGAATGGAGCGGCCGGTCAGACTTGCCAACGGGGCGACGGATCGCGGCCAGCGTGTCGGTATGAGCCTCGGCCACGGCATCGGCAACACGGCGGGCTTGCTTTGGGTCTGGCGCAGCTTCGGCATCGGCCAGTGAGCGCACCTCAGAGCGTGTGCCGAGCACTTCCCATTTACCAGCGTCGCGGGTCAAGAGAATGTCGATCAAACCGATATGCGCGCCCCAGCAGCCGCCCATAACCGCCGGTTTCCCGGCCACGGTGCCGGCAGCGATATCCACGTCGGGCAGATTGCCGAACACGGGCGACGGGAACACCAAATGGCTATGACCTGTCAAAAGGGCATCGATCCCCGGCACGCGGCCCAGAGGCACGGCGGCGTTCTCCATCCCGTCGGTGTGGCGCGACGCGCCGATTCCGGTATGAGCCAGTGCGATGATCAGATCAGCCCCAGCTTCGCGCATTTCCGGTACATAGGCGCGTGCGGTTTCCACGATGTCGCGGGAAAAGAGGCGACCGTCCAGCGCGTGGCTATCCCAATCCACAACCTGTGGCGGGGCAAAGCCGATCACGCCAATGCGCAGCGGATGCTCGAACCCGCTGTCATCGGCTACCATTTTGTCGATCAACACATAGGGTTTTACCAAGGTCTTATCGCGCAGAGGCGACGCGCCCTTTTTAACCGACAGGTTTGACGACACGACCGGGAAGGCAGCACCACCCAAGGCGGTCATCAGAAAGTCGAGGCCATAGTTGAATTCGTGATTGCCCAGCGTGATTGCGTCGAACTCTAGCGCGTTCATAGCCGCGATGATCGGGTGAATATCGCCGTCACGCAATCCACGCTCGTGGGCGACATAATCCCCCATCGGCGTGCCCTGCAAAAAGTCGCCATTGTCGAACAGCAGCGCGTTATCGGCTTCGCTGCGGGCTTTCTCGATCATCTGTGCGGCATTGACCAAGCCGATGCCATTCCATGGCCGGTCGGCATAGTAGTCATAGGGCAGCAGATGCAAGTGCAGGTCTGTCGTCTCGATCACCCGAAGGTGAACGGCGCGCTGCCCGGCGGTTAAGCCGCGAAAAGTGCTTGAATTTAGCAACGCATGTCCTCGAACGATCACTGTTTATGTCCCACTCCTGTCGGGGATTACGGTTAACAAACCCTTAGCGCAGTGTGTGGCTTCGGTATTGGATAAAATCAAAGGCACAATTAAGACGGAACACTGTCTCGAAAGAGGCAATTTAAACATCTTCAGGTTGTAAGGCAACTCGTCACGCATGGGCCACTGGTCGTATTGGTGTTTTCATAACACAGAAAATACCCTAGATCAGCAGCAGTTTCGAAGGGAGTCCCATGCAACGCGACGTGGTTTTTTCTGCTGAATGGGATGATCGGTCCGCCGAGCTGCGCGGCGACGCTGCTGCAATCGCTGGGATGATCGCGGATCCGACAACACGCGTGCTGCCTTTGTGGCGTGGGCGTCCTCTCATTGCTGGCGAAGCGCGCGCCGTTGCCGGCTGGGTCGCGCCCGGACACGGCATTCTCAAAGACGCGCGCCCGGATTGGGTGTTTCTTGGGCATCACGAGGGCGCAGCGCGGTTCGCGGCGGATGTCTCATCATGGGTGCCCGATACGCTGGACGAAGCCGCGATGGCGGCGTTCTTTGATCCTGTGGACTATCATCACCCCGCCGTGCCCGCCGATCATGTTTTCGTGGAATTGCGTGGGTTAATGTTGTCGCTCTCAGCGACTGACGCGGCGATGGCCTCGACGGCGCGCGCGTTGATGAACTGGCACCGCTCGCATCGGTTTTGTTCTTCATGCGGCCAGCCCAGCACGATGACCCAAAGCGGCTGGCAACGCCGCTGCCCATCCTGTGACGCGTCGCATTTCCCGCGCACGGACCCGGTGGTGATTATGCTGGTTTTGCGTGGCAACAAGGTGCTGTTGGGGCGCTCACCCGGCTGGCCCGAGGGGATGTATTCCACGCTGGCAGGCTTCGTTGAACCAGGCGAGTCGCTGGAAGCGGCGGTGCGCCGTGAGGTCCATGAAGAAACCGGCGTGAGCGTCACCAATGTGCGCTATGTGGCAGGGCAACCCTGGGCGTGGCCGAATTCACTGATGTTGGGCTTTGTCGCTGACGCGCAGGATGAGGCGATCACGCTCGACCCCGTCGAGTTGGAAGACGCCATTTGGCTAACCCGCGAAGAGATGGTCGATGTGGTTGCCGGATTGCACCCGAAGGTGCGGCGGCCGCGCTCTGGTGCTATTGCCTATGAATTGATATCGCGCTGGCTGTCCGGATCTATCGGCTGAGCGTGTGGAAGGTGTTGAATCGTGAAAATTGAAGCAACCAAGGATTTCAAACGTCCCCGCACGGCAGTGCTGACGAATTTCGGCAATCCTGAGCGGATCGAAACTGTTCTGAAAGAACTTGGCGCGACCGTTCAGCGCACATCCGAACCACCCGCGATGGCGTGGTCTTGCTCCTTGGTTTGGCGCGACGAGCCACGCAAATTCGTTGTGACAGCCCAAGAGACCGCCGCGGATGAGACCGTCTGTATGAAGCTGGTATCCGATTTGGCCACGGCAGAGATGACTCTGGATTTCTACGACCTCGAAGACAACGGTTGTCGTGTCATCGCCGCAACGGAACTGACCGCACGCACGATGATGGCGAAGCTCGCGCTGCAATCGCTGCGACTGGTGCGCGGCAAAGCCGAAGAACGGCTGACGCGGTTCATCACGGCGATTGGCCGCAAATAACGTCTAGGCGGCGGCGATTGTGGCCTGCACCGCGCGCTGCCACGCGGCATAGCGCGCATCGCGAGTGTTATCGTCCATTCCCGGCTCGAAACGCCGATCCAGCGCCCATGTTTCCGCAAATCCAGCCGCGTCGGGCATAATTCCGGCATTGTGTCCGGCCAGCCACGCCACCCCCAGAGCCGTCGTTTCTAGCACGGTCGGGCGATCCACTGGAGCGCCAAGGATATCCGAAAGAAATTGCATCGCGAACCCGCTTGCGCTCATGCCGCCGTCCACCCGCAACACGCCTTGCGGGGCCTCAGCACCGCTGGCTGCCCAATCGGCGCGCATCGCATCGGCCAAATCGCGGGTCTGAAAGCCCACGCTCTCCAAAGCCGCCCGCGCGAATTCCGCCGGGCCGGAATTGCGTGACAAACCAAATACCGCACCCCGGCATTCGGGGTTCCAATAGGGTGCGCCAAGCCCGGTAAAGGCGGGCACAATGATCACTTGTTGCGTGGGGTCCGCAGCCTCGGCCAAAGCCTGTGTTTGCGGTGCGTCGCTAATGATTTTCAACCCATCCCGCAGCCATTGCACCACGGCCCCAGCAATAAAGATCGACCCCTCAAGCGCATAGGTCACTTGCCCGTCGAGTTGATAGGCGATCGTTGTCAGCAAGCGGTTCTGCGATGGCACCATCGTCGTGCCCGTGTTCATCAGCGCAAAACACCCCGTTCCATAGGTCGATTTCAGCATACCGGGCTGAAAACACGCCTGCCCAATGGTCGCCGCTTGTTGGTCACCCGCTACGCCCAAAATCGGGATAGCTGCGCCGAACACCGTGGTTTCACCGAAGCTTGCATTACAGTCGCGCACTTCGGGCAGCAAAGCCATCGGCACATTGAATAGGGCGCAAAGGTCTGCATCCCAGCCGCCCTGCTCGATGTTATACAGCATCGTGCGCGCCGCGTTGGTGGCGTCGGTCGCGTGGGTCTTGCCGCCCGTCAACCGCCAGATCTAAAAGCAATCGACGGTGCCCATCGCCAATGCGCCACGCTCTGCCCGTTCGCGCGCGCCGGGCACGGCATCCAGCATCCACGCGGCTTTGGTGGCGCTGAAATATGGGTCCAGCAGCAGGCCCGTTCGCGCCGAGACCTCAGCCTCATGGCCCGCGGCCTTGAGTGTTGCGCAAACCTCAGCCGTGCGGCGATCCTGCCAGACAATCGCGCGATGGATCGGTTCACCCGTGGCGCGGTCCCAGATCAACAGCGTTTCGCGCTGATTGGTGATGCCGATGGCCGCGACGGGCCCGGCCTGCTCCAGCGCCGCGCGGCAGGTTTCAACGGTCGTG
>Ga0102814_10002185_pt1 | contig 13377 bp, 8 predicted proteins | sample ColrivemetaGS741_FD_79112 | JGI IMG/M metagenome (GOLD analysis project Ga0102814, IMG submission 79112) | Estuarine microbial communities from the Columbia River estuary - Flood tide ETM metaG S.741 | ecosystem: Environmental > Aquatic > Marine > Intertidal zone > Estuary | place: USA: Columbia... | reverse complement strand
GCCATCGAAATATTCCTGGGAAAAGTCTATTTAAAAAAACGAAAAAAGCCATATTAAATGGTTTGATTACTATGGTTTTTTTCGTTCGTACATTTTTTGCAATTACTCTACCAGCATCTTTTTCTGACATAGTTGGAACTAGCCAGTTAGCAATTTTTGGAATGCGCTCTTCACTTATCGGGTTGTTTTTGAAATAGGGTGAATCGACTTTTCCTAAGGCTATCATAGAAATCGTGAAATTGGTATTAAACATATCGGCTTGCAATGATCTAGCAAAGCCTAACATTGCCCATCTTGCAGGGGTATAACCTGTTGCCCCAGGAAATGAAAAGTAAGCCGCCGCCGAGTTGATTATTATGAAATGTCCATTGCCGCGTTCTTGCATTTTGTCAAAAAACACTTTACATGTGAGTGCAGTAGCTAAATATGGTGAATCCATAGTACTTTTAAAGTGAGTTAAAGGAGCTTCTTTAAATGATAACCATTCACCAGATCCTGCGCTATTTATTACAACATCAGGGAGTCCTTCATTTTTAATTATTTTATAGGCAGCTAATTCTACAGAATCTTGATTCGTTAGATCTGTTGAGTAATAAACAACTCTTTTTCCTGAAGGATCAATTTCCAGAGCCGTTTTTTTAAGCTTTTCAATATCTCGTGCTTGTAGAATTATTTTTGCCCCTTGCTTATGAAGTTGAATAGCAGCAGCCTTACCAATGCCACTTGAACCTCCGGTAATTAAAATTAGTTTGTTATTCATTTAAACCACTTGATGTATTTATTTTCTAGTTATATGCCAAGGTTTGATTTATGAACAGTAGGGCAGTAGAAAGTACATAACCTTCAAGTTAATATTGAGCAAATACGTTGAACTATGTTAAATTATTAACTTTTAAAAGCCAAATCAACGATTTGGCGGTCTTTGTAAATAGCGCTGAACTTTCGAAAATCAGTGAACGCACTATTTGTAATCTACAGTGTTGCGGCATCGTTATAATTTACCAATCATTGCATAATTATCTATTTCAAAAATCCCTTCATACGCAATTCTTTTTGAATCTCATCCAAATTGTCTGGAATATTAAAATCATTAAGCCAATTAACATCAAGTCCATTATGAATGGCTAAATGCATTAAAACAGGATTATTACCAATAAGTTGTCCAATTTCCTGGATATCATTTCTGAAATCTAAATGCAAATCTTCGTGTTGTTTTTGTATTAATAACAATAGCTTAAATACTCTTGCTATAATGTAAATACTTAAGGTATATGTTTTACCTCTTGTTCCTGTTGAAATACGTTTAGTATTTAATTCAAGAAAATGTCGAATCATTAAGCAATTCAATGAAGCCTCACCATATTTATCTTTTGTGATAAATAGATACTCCGTTATTTTCCCACTAATTGCTCGGAGTTCCATTAATAAATCACCGAAAGAGTATAAGCTTTTCGAGGCTAATTCTATCCTTTTCAGCATTTCCTGGCTGAACTGATCTCGTTTGACTTCAATACTTGCATTTTCTACCAGTTCAAAATGCAATCGTTTTGCCAGTTTTATGTCTTTCTTCAGTAAGCGTAAAATCAACTTATCTTTTTCTTTTTCGGGAAGGGCTTGTAAGGCTTCTTTAAAATCAGGTTCAAATGTCATTTAACTAATCGTTTTTTTTGTTTCAAAAAGAAATTATGCAGTGTGGTAGTATCTTAATGATACTGTAAAAATTGTTCAGACAAAGTATATCTCAAGCTTGTTAATAATAAAAGTGCTTCTGAGCGAATAGAATCCCATTCAGAAGCACTTAATTAAATTCAAGGATTTACCTTCTTATTTGCGCCCAACTTCTTTGGCCCAATCTCCTCTAAAAATAATTTTTTGGTCATGAATCTGAAATATGAACTTTCCATATTGAACTGAAATTCCAGCAGAGGCATTTACAATCCAACTATTATCAGGAATTTCAAAGAAACTTTCCGTGTTTATCATCTTTTTATCGAGTTGAGCTTTTACGGAAACTGTTTCTCTTGGCCCTGTATCCCAACCTAAATGTGTATTATAGCTTACATATAAATCGCCCAATAATTTGAAATGTTCTTTGGTTTCAATATTGGTTTTAACACGAGCAATTTTGCCTTCATTTAAATCAGTTCCTGGAGTAACTTCAATCGTTAATTTTGGCAAATCGAAGGATGTTTTTGAAGCTAAAATATTGATTGATTCGTGCTTAATCACTTCATTTTTCTTGTTATAAAACTCGAAAGCCAATTCCATGTCTTCTAATCCCACAGGATTAATAGTAAACTCATCAGCAAAGTAGCCCTCTTTTTTAATGTTTTTTGAGTAGAGTACTTTATCACGATATTTAATCACCACTTTTTTAACATCTTTGTCATTGTATAACTCCAAAGGAATAGTCGTAGTTGTGTGCATTGAAATGTTTTTTGGACTAATGATTAATCCTTTCATGTAATCGCGCATGGCAAACCAAACCGGACGAGGAGAACCATATTTATCGTTCAAATCGCTATAGCCCCAGAAACCAAACCATTCTTCTGGTTGACCTAAAGCATGGTCGTTCTTGTCGCCACCTTTCCACCAGCCATCAGCATAATAAAAAGGACACATACCTACGGCGCCCGCATCAATAAGATCACGGTAATTTGAAATTAAGCCATCACTTTGTTGCTGTAAAGTATTTGATCCATATAGACCGCCGCCGCCTGATGCAGAAACGGAATACCCAAATTCAGTTGTGATGAAGGGTTTATCTAAACCGTTTAACTCATTTAAACCCTTAATGTAATCTTTGAATCCCATACTAGCGGTTTGGGCCTCATTGTGGTCGTAGCAATTATAGGCATAGACATCAAAGATACTTTCGTCCATATAATCGCTAATCATTGCATTGGCAGAAAGTGTAACTGGAATCCCAGGATGTTCGGCATGAATCAAATCGATTAAGGTTTTCATTAAATCGACAAATGCTTTACCAGAAACATGATGAATATGATCGGTTTGAGGTTCGTTTATGACCAAATAGGTGATGATACAATCGTAATTTTTGGCATAAGACAAAACTTTTTTTAGATCAACTTTTAAAGTATTGATAAATGTGGGATCTCCATAATCACCTTCAGGATTTACCTCTAAACCCATAATCAATTTTAAGCCTGACTTCTGAACCAATTTTAATTGAGCTTCAGAAAATTGACTCCACGTCCGAATAGTATTGTAACCACCTTGTTTTATAGTTTCAAGGTCAAATTTCATTAAGTCTAGGTCGTCGGCTCTTTTGCCTTCGTAGGGATGCTGCCCTGGCCGAGCCCCAATTTCGTAGCCAATGGCTTTAATAAAGAATTTTTCTCCGTTTAAGAGATACCAATTATCCTTAAAATCAATTTTAGTTTTTGACTGCGAAAACCCGATGGAAAATAAACCTTGAAAAAGAATGAGTAGTAGTGCTAATTGTAGTTTCATTTTTCTTTCTTTTTGATTGTGCACAAAACGATTTAATCAAAAACCAAAATCACCCATTAGTATCATTAATTACATAGAATGAACCACTTTAGAAAAAGTAACAATGTGTTTTTTTTCTAAAAAATGGAATGAGAAATAGAAATGAGTGTTGATGGTTTTGAAGATGAAAGTAAGTAAATGATTATGTGATAATCAAGAGAAAATTGTCTGAAATTCTTTTTTACTTCAATACCATAATACCTGCTGATACTGCATTTTGGATTAGAGACTACTATTAAATTTCTGCAAATGGATTCTCACTTCTGAGTAAAAGTGAAATAGAAATTTATGAACTCATTAATTCATTGGCAATGTAAAAGTAAACTTGCTTCCTCTATGTTCAAGGCTTTCAACCCAAATAGTACCATGGTTTTTTTCAACAAATTCTTTACAAAGAATAAGTCCTAAACCGGATCCTTTTTCCTTTGCAGTTCCAAGTGTGGTTTTATTTGATGAAATATCAAATAAGGTAGTTAATTTATCTTTACTCATTCCAAGTCCAGTATCACAAACACTTATCTCAGCCAGTTCATTTTTTGGGTTAACGCTAATTGTTATTTCACCACCAGCATTAGAAAATTTGATTGCATTCGAAATGAGATTTCTTAAAATTACCATAACCATATTCTCATCAGCAACTACTTCAACTTCATCAGATTTAATTCTGCGTAAAGAAATATTTTTCAATAGTGTTTTTGAAGCTGAAGCTGAAATTAGATCATCAATTAGGGATGTAATAGCTAATTTTTTAGGGGTGAAACTTAATTGATCGGTTTGTGATTTTGCCCAATTCAATAGATTGTCAAGTAGCACCAATGTGTTTTTAGCTGCCGAGTTTATATAAGTGACATATTGTTTAGTTTGTTCATGTTTCAATTCATAAACATTTTCAATCAATAAATCAGACAAGCCTAAAATACAATTAAAAGGACTTCTTAAATCGTGAGCGATAATCGAAAAAAGTTTGTCCTTAGTATGGTTTAGTTTTTTTAATCGCGACTCATTCTCTTTTAAAGCTTTTTCGGAGCGATAGTGTTCGGTTATATCATGAATAATTGGTAGGAAATAAAGTGGATTATTCTGGTCGTCTCTAACAATACTTATGCATAGTTCTCCCCATAATATTTCGCCATCTTTTCGTATGTAGCGTTTTTGGAGTACCGCAAATTCAATTTCTCCATCTTTAATGCTCCTCATTTCATTCATGCCTAGTTCAATGTCATTTGGATGGGTAAAGTCAGCGATTGATTTTCCAATTATCTCATTTTCAGAATAACCTAAAAAATTGCAGAATGCTTTATTTGTTCTTATAAACGATTTATCTAAAGCAACGATAGCTGTTGGAATATGTGATTGAATGAAAAGCCCACGAAATTGTGCCTCGCTGAGTTTGAGCTCTGTTTCAGATTTTTTACGATCAGTAATGTTATCAAAAATAACAAGAAACTCACCTTTATTAGAGCTGTAAACAGAAATGGAAAACCAAGTATCTAGTGGTTCAACATAAGGTTCTATTTTATCTGGCAATCCAGTTTGAGCTACTTTTTCATATAATTTAAAAAGCTCATTATTGTCATTTCTATGGTTAGGAATAATTTCAGAAATGGATTTACCTACAACATTTTTTAAGCCTGTTAATTTTCCAAAGGCATTATTTACTTCGAGATAAATGAAATCAACTGCTTCGTCGTTTTCATAAATCATTCGACATCGCGCAAATCCCTCAGCCATATTTTCAAATAGAGAATGGTAGGTTTGCTCATTTGGATTAGAAAAAGAAAACGTTTTTATTTGACTGTTAAGCTCAGTAGGTTGATTTTCTAATTCCTGATATGTTTGCTCTGTAGTCATTTTCAATTTTATTAAATTGTTTAAGACTCGTTAAGACAAGCAACGTTCTTTCTGATTCAATGTGAATGTTGCCGGCTGAAATTCTAGAATATCTTTAAAATTTGATATGCTTTGTAATTAAACGACTTATATGTTTAAGTAAACACAATAAGTGTTTTTATGCTTAGAATCATTCGATCTAAAATTAAAAGTAATCATAAATGCAATACATTACCTAATTAAATTCAATAGGTATTATGTGCATCTAAATTAGATACCAAACAAGTTACAAAACCCTAAAATAAGCCGATTATTCTGTTTATGCTCAACCCCAAAAATGAGCTTTAGAAGTTTTTCAATTCTTTAACTGATTAATCATTTGCCAATCTCTTCAAAGCAAAACCTTTCATTTGATAGGAGCTAAGCGTTGTTTGTGCTGTTAACGTTAATTTAACTTGCGGTAGAAGCATATCTTTTCGGAAACCCCACCATGTTAAACTTTGACCACAAAGCATAAACTTAACTCCCGCATTACTTAACTCTTCCACTCTTGAAAGATTTGGGTTTTCAATCTTATATTTTTCACGATATGCTTCATGGGTAAAAAAGGATTCCATAGCATTCGCATGAACAGCAACAACAAGTTGAATCTTATTTTTTGGTATTCCAGCTGCTACATGAAGATTATAAATGCGTCCAATTTCTGCTAAGCCCCAGTTTAATCCTAAAGAGTCAACTTTTCCTTTGTTTTTATCCGATTCTGGAAAAGCGGTTAGATCAACAATTATTTTATAGTCAAGAGTTGGATCTGGTTTTTCATCGATATCATTAACTATTATAACGCCCGTAAACGTCGATTTTATTAGCGGGTACATCATTTTATGATTATGCGCTAAGGTGTCTTTTGAAGATGGTGCCGATTTCCAGAATTCTTTGAATAATATGGGATCATTAGCCATTGTTCTTTTTTTCCACTCATTCACGATAGTTTTATACTGGTCCTCATTCTCTGCAGGAATGGAATAAACAAGTTCAATGGTTTCGTTCTTGTCTTTTTTTGATGAATTAAAGTTAATAATATTGCCATCTTTAGTCATCGCTTTTAGCACCTGTTGAATCTTTTTGTGCGCGCTATCAGCCAATGCATTTTTATCGAGAGGACACGAAATGGTAGTCTTGAATTGAGTATAAGCCGTTTGAGCTTGAGCAATTGTCGAAATAAAGACAAAAAGGAGGACTAGTACTTTCAAAGTAAGTGCTTTAAATTTTATAAAACGAAAGACCCATCTTGTTTAGACACGATCAATTAATGAGTCAATATACCATAACTGAATAAGATTTTAGCAGGAGCAAATTGGAATATTAACAAGCGAAAGTAGTTTGTAGTATAGAAATTCTGAAAACGAGGAGTATTTGTTTACCTTAAAAGTGTATGAAATCCCATTGTTGCAAATAACAAAACTAAGCTGAATATAAAATAAAGCGTGTAAGTCAGGAATAATCGTAGAATGGTATTCATAAGCTTTGTAGGTGAAAAAAAATGCCAAAGGACCCAAAATGCATAAGATATGGAGACTATTAGTGATGAAATCTCAACTAGATCATTTTTTAAAAAGCTACCCATAATAGCAAATATAGCATACAGAATAGCTTGTTGACCAGTTATATATGAATTGATAACAATGTGTTCAAGATAATTCTTATCAAATTTGAAAAAAGATAAATAAGAGGCTAAGGAGAAAAGAGGCAATAGTAGTAAGGTAGAATAAGCGTAATTTTTCGAAAACCATGTAATAATTATGGGTGCTTCATTTTTTACATTTTGCTCCTTAGCTCCATTTAGCCATCCCGAAAGCAAATCATCTATCCATGTGTTTTGATGAGTGATTTGAGTAATTACAAAGTAAACTGCAGACAAAGTAAGCACATACGCAATGGGCTTAAAGTGATTTTTTCTTTTCCCATTTATAAATTCATTTAAACTTTCTCCTGGTCTTAGGAATAATTCTTTTATAGTAAAAAATAAACCTTTATCAATTTGAAAAATACTTTCAGAAAGTTCATGGATAAAATTGGGAAGGTTGATTCTTCCAATTGATGAATCTTGCCCACATTGACTACAGTAGTTTCCATTAATAGCATATCCACAATTTTTACAATTCATACTCTTTCTTTTAAAGTCATTTTAAACTGTTTGTTAATATAGTAAGGTTTATGATTTTATTTTTACGAAGTTGATTTTTTCTTAAACACTAAGTTTATAGCCCCTAAAAACGAAAAAGCCCATCTCAACTTAACATTGAAATGGGCTTTAATGTATTCGTTTTTTTTATTCACCTTGACCTAATGAGAATCCTCTTTTTCCATCAAATTCATAGAGATTTTCCGTTTTTATTACATCAAATTTATTCTCGTATAATGTTGAAAGTAAAGCAATTACTTGAATATAATCGATTTTGGAATAAACGGGTTCTGAGGATTTTAATTTAGAATCAGTTGCGACAAATCTACATCTCCAGTGATCAGTGCAATAGGTTTCTTTTAAACCATTTGGGAAAACTTTTACTCCTCTATTGGTAATCATTTTAAGTTTAAGATCTGCAGATTTTAAGTTGTCTAATGCATTACCAATTACTTCAGGATTGTCACCTTTCCAATCAATAAATACATCAACACCTACAAGATCTTTAATGGAATCTTGCCTTTTATAATCTGGAATAGTAATTGTTCCAGAACCTTTTGCTAAGTTACTTACTGGAAGTGTTTTAGGTGTAGAACCTAAGCGCTCAATTACAGCTTGGGCAAATTCATCGGTGTTAACTTTTCTAGAACTTGTTTCTTTTTGATAAATATCAGCTGTATGAATTCCATCTTCTAATGTACTTAACCAAGCATTTTTAATCTTGTCAGCAATCTCAGTTTGACCAATATGTGCTAACATCATTACTGCTGCATTTAATAAACCAGATGGATTAGCAATTTTTTTGCCTGCAATATCAGGTGCAGATCCGTGAATCGCTTCAAACATGGCAACATTTTTTCCAATGTTTGCAGAGCCGGCCATTCCAACAGAGCCCGCAATTTCAGCAACAATATCAGAAATAATATCTCCATAGAGATTTGATGTTACAATTACATCATAATTCTCTGGTGAAACAGCCAATTTAGCTGAACCGATATCAATAATTTGTGAGTTGCTTTCAATTTCAGGGTATTCAAGAGCAATCTCTTTGAAAACCGTATGAAATAAACCGTCGGTTAATTTCATAATATTGTCTTTAACCATACACGTCACTTTTTTTCTGTTATATGCTTTTGCATATTCAAAAGCATATCGAACAATTTTTTCAGACCCTGGACGAGTTATAAGTTTTAAACATTGAACTACATCTTCTGTTTGTCTATGTTCAATACCTGCATAAAGATCTTCTTCATTCTCACGAATGACTACGATATCCATTTTGTGATGATTCGTCTTTACAAAAGGATGAAGTGAACTTACAGGTCTAACATTCGAGAATAAGCCTAAAGTCTTTCTGAGGGTAACGTTTAGACTTTTATACCCTTTACCTTGTGGAGTTGTAATTGGAGCTTTTAGAATTACTTTGTTGCGTGAAATAGCATCCCAAGCTTCATTGGTAATACCTGAACTATTGCCCGATAAATAAACCTGCTCACCGATATCAATACGTTCTGTTTCAATAGTAGCACCTGCTGCTTCCAATATAGCTAAGGTCGCTTTCATGATTTCAGGGCCAATTCCATCACCTTGTGCAACAGCAATTTTAGTGATGTGTGTTGAGGAATCTTTTCTTTCTAGTGTTAATTCTTGTGTGTTTGTCATAATCTCATATCTCCAAGTTTGTTTTATCAAAGATGTGAAATTTAATCCATAAATTTTTATTTATATTTAATATGATATACATAATCATATTTTATGATTCAAGCAGTCAATTGATAAACCCCTATGCAATTACTATGAATTATGAGTAAATGATTCTATTGTCAAATAGTGAGAAACCCAATAAAACCCTTGCAAATAATATTGCTGATTTATTCTAAATACCTGAATTCGAGTTAATGATTAGTAAAATGAATTTAATCAAAAATCTGAATAAGCATTGGAGAATCAGTATTTACTTAGTTATTTCATCGTTAATTTAAAACCAAACTAGGCAGAACTGCTTCCCGAAAGCGTTCGGTACAGTATGTCGAAATTTATTTTTTCTGTTTTTATTTTATTTTAATTTCTTATCTCGAACTCAGGCTTTATGATCTAGGTTAATTCAAAGATTTATTTAAAATCATTTCGTTTCGATCTGATGAATTCTCTATCCCAAAAACGCGATTTAGTTCTTTTTTAGCAGTTTTACCATTCTATTATTAATAATCTCAGATAAGTTCCAATTATACAGTTTTGGATCTGTAGTGCTGTAAAACGAAATAATAACAGCATCAAGTTCTTGGTAATAGTTTGCAAAACTTTGATAGCCTGGAACCCACCCCGCATGCTCATACTTGTAAATAGAAGAATAAATTTCTTGTTCTCCTGGTTCAAACACGGTTCCATTGTTTAATGCTCGAATGAATATTCCAACATCTTGAGCAGTAGCTAACATCCCATGTTCGTCAGCCTTTAAATCAAAAGGATGGCCAACATGATAGCCACTCATAACTATATCTAAATTCACATCATTTAGTGAGCCAAAAGTGTGGGTAAGATTCAGTGGTTGGAGTATTCTTTCTTGAATGAATTGGAAATTATCAAAACCAAGAACATCGTCCATTATCTTATTGATTAGCAAATAATTTGTATTGCAATATTCGTAATCTTCATCAGGTTTAAAGTTGGCTGGTTTGTCTAGAATTAGTGCAAAACTTTCTTCATACGTCTGAGTAGGGGCGGCCCAAAAGTTAGGGCTTTCGGTAAAATTAGGAATGCCACTTCGATGCTGAATCAGTAATCTCAAGGAAATATGATCTGCATATTCAATTCTACCTTTTAGCTCTGGTAAATAATCAGCTATTGTTTTGTCAAGAGAAAGGCGCCCTTCTTTTACCAGTTTTGTTACTGCTACGGCATCATATAATTTGCTAATACTCCCAATTTTAAATAGGGCATCAGATTTTGCAGGGATTTTCGATTCTTTATTATGCCAACCAGAAGCAAAATATTGAGGAGGTTTTCCAGCTTGGTCAACATAAACTATCATGCCATCAAATCCATGATTTATGCCTTCATCAAGCTGTTCTTGAATGGAATTGGGCAAGGGAAGTAACCATGCTTTTAATAAAAGCCAAGGCACAAAAAACAAAGAGGAAATAGTTGCGAGTAGCAAAATAATCCTAATCAATCGTTTTGTTGTGTTTTTAGCCATAATGATTAGGATTAATTTTTTAATAACTTGAATGGATAGTTAACTTATTTTTTTTTGTAAAGTCGAATCCAATCTACATACATAAACTGTGGAAATGTTGTTGTGGAGTCAGGACGTCCAGCGAATTCGCCACCGACAGCAATATTCAATAGAATAAAAAATTCTTTATGAAACGCGGATAGCTTATTGTCAGAAATTAGCTTTGTGATGAACTCTTTTCCATCAATAGACCAAATCATCTTTTCTTCATCCCATTCTAACTCAAATAGATGGAAATCATCGGCAAATTTACCGGATTCTAATTTAAATGGAACAGCTCTCATTGTGGCATGTTTACCTGATTTGTCTGCATAATGAAAGTTAACTTCAACAACAGCGTCATCTTTACTACCATATAATTCTAAGATGTCAATTTCACCACAAAAAGGCCATGGAGTGTCACCACCATTTTCATCAATGTTGGTTCCAAGCATCCAAAATGCTGGCCAAATGCCATTGCCATGAGGTAGTTTAATTCGTGCGGCTAATTTACCATACTTAAAGCTGAATTTGTGTGCAGTGTGCAAACGTGCAGATGTGTACTGATCAGGTCCGTGAATATCACTTTCGTGATTCGCTTTCAATACGAGACAACTATTTTCGACGTAAGCATTTTTTGAGCTATTTGTATACCGTTGCCATTCTTTGTTGAAACGCCCCGCTTTTTCAACTTGAAAATTCCAGATAGATTCATCTAAAGTTTCGTTATCAAACTCATCTGACCAGGAAAGTTTCCAGTCTGAACCTGGTTCGTAGGTATCAAGCATAAGAGTTGAACTTGGTTTTTTATCATTCATGTTAATATTCTTTTCCTTTAAACGAATAGATGCAAGCCATTTTTGGCTGATTTGATGTTTGGCTAAACTTAAAAGGATTTAGCCAAAGAAATTTAATTTATTTACTTTAAAAGATTAATTAGCATTCATAAATACTTAAAAAAAGCTGGATTATATCGTTTTTAAATTAATTTAATTTCAGAATAGTAAACACTGTTATCTAGGAAATAAGAAATAAGGAAAGCGGTGTTAATTGATTCCGTGATCGCAAAAAAAAATTAAAACACCCTCCAAAACCTAGATTTTTAAACAAAAAAAAGGCGCCTTTCGGCGCCTCCTGAACCTCAAGAAAAAAAAGGTTAAGCGAAAGCTGGTGCTTCTTTTTTAACTGCGTTTTTTGCTACGTCTCTTAAATGAGACTGAGCTGCAGCTAAACGTGCAATCGGTACACGGAAAGGAGAACAAGAAACGTAATCCAAGCCGATTCTGTAACAGAAATCGATTGAATGTGGATCGCCACCATGTTCACCACAAATACCAACTTTTAAGTTTGGATTTACTTTGCGACCGCGTTCTTTTGCCATTTGAACTAATTGTCCAACACCTTCTTCATCCAATACTTGGAATGGATCGACAGGTAGGATTTTTTCACCAATGTAATGAACTAAGAATTTCCCAGCATCATCTCGGCTATAACCAAAAGTCATTTGGGTTAAATCATTTGTTCCAAAGGAGAAGAATTCAGCAGTTTCTGCAATTTGATGAGCAACTAAAGCTGCACGAGGAACTTCAATCATAGTTCCAACTTTGAAATCAATAGTAGTTTGATATTTTTCAAATGTTTTTGCAGCAACTTCACGAATAATCGTAGCTTGATGATCGTACTCTTCACGAGTTCCTACTAGAGGAATCATGATTTCAGGAATAACGATCACGCCTTCCATGGAAAGTTCAACTGCTGCTTCTAGAATGGCAGTAGCTTGCATTTCAGTAATTTCAGGGTGAGTGATACCTAAACGACAACCTCTGTGACCTAACATTGGATTGAATTCTTTTAAATTCAATACTTTGGTGCGCATTAATTTAGCTTGAACGCCTAATTCGTGAGCAACATGAATAATTTCTTCATCTGTATGAGGTAGGAATTCATGCAATGGTGGATCTAGAAGACGAATAGTAACTGGTAAGCCGTGCATTGCTTTAAAAATTCCAATAAAGTCATCTTTTTGGAAAGGCAACAACGTAGCTAAAGTTTCTTTACGTTCGTTTTCATTGTCAGATAAAATCATGCGACGCATTGCGTTGATACGTTCAGGAGCAAAGAACATGTGTTCGGTACGGCATAAGCCAATACCAACAGCACCGTGTTCGCGAGCAACTAAAGCATCAGCAGGAGAGTCTGCATTGGTTCTAACTTGAAGTGTTTTATAACGATCTACCCAAGTCATGAATAAATGATAGTTATCATCAAAATTAGGATCGGTTAATTCTTTTTGACCAAGAAGAACAACGCCTGTGCTACCATCAAGAGAAATAAAATCGCCTTCTTTAACAGTTACAGAACCGTTAGTGAAAGAACGTTTTTTATAGTTGATGATAATATCGGAACAACCAGCAACGCAAGGTTTTCCCCATCCACGAGCTACTACAGCTGCGTGAGAAGTCATACCACCACGTGATGTTAAAATACCTTCAGCAGCGGCCATACCGCCAACATCTTCAGGTGAAGTTTCAACGCGAACTAAAATAACTTTTTCGCCATTAGCAACAGCTTTTTCAGCTTCATCAGAAGACAAAATTACTTTACCAACTGCAGCACCAGGAGATGCAGGTAAACCATT
>Ga0102814_10002177_pt1 | contig 13412 bp, 25 predicted proteins | sample ColrivemetaGS741_FD_79112 | JGI IMG/M metagenome (GOLD analysis project Ga0102814, IMG submission 79112) | Estuarine microbial communities from the Columbia River estuary - Flood tide ETM metaG S.741 | ecosystem: Environmental > Aquatic > Marine > Intertidal zone > Estuary | place: USA... | reverse complement strand
TACGTCTGAGTCGTTTGGTCTGCCTGCGACTGCCGACTTTATGTTTGCATTGATTAGTAATGATGAACTGAATGCCCAAGGTAAGATCATGGTCAAACAGTTGAAGAACCGATACAATGACCCCACGTCAAACCAACGGTTCATGGTGGGTGTCGATCGGTCTAAGATGAAGTTATTTGATTGTGATCAGTCTAGTGAGTTGGACGATGACGATAAGGATAAAGGGTGGGACGACAAACCTATATTCGATAACACGTCATCTGGTCAGAGAATGAGTGCGGAGAATAATAAATTCAAAAACTTTAGGATGGAATAATGGAATTACCATTAACTGTCATTGAGGCGACCTTAGTATCTACTGCGATTATTGCAGGTGCGTTTTACTTAGGTAACCACCTTGGAATAAAGGAAGGCGCACTAGGCATGTTTGAGTTCTTGAGGGACAATGGACATGTGGATATAGTGGAAGAGATTATCGAAGTTGATGAATATGGGAATGAAATTGAAAACGAAGAGGAAGAAGATGATGAATGAAAAAGAAGATTTAACTTGGACACTATGTCCTCATGGTAAGAGTGTGGGTGTGGCACAATGGGTTGTAGATAACTTCTCTGATAAGACTGATACTCGTGCGGTTGATGTCTGGGTAAGGGCATCACAACAAATCTTAGATTCTCAGGAGTCGTAGATGGACGAACTGATAAAGAAGATAGAACAGTGGCACATTGATCGTAATTTGATTGATGGTGCCACGGATAAGGATCAGGTAATGAAACTGATTCAAGAGGTCGGAGAACTCTCTGACAATGTGTGTAAGGGAAAAGATGTGGCAGATGATATCGGTGACATCATGGTGGTGTTGATTAACATTGCCAAACGTAATGGTCTTCCTATGGAACACTGTCTTGAGGTTGCATACCACGATATCAAAGACAGAAAGGGTCGTATGGTAGACGGAATTTTTATTAAGGAATCGGATGATGAGTAAAGTAAAACTAGTATGTCTAAGTCAACCTTCTGCGACTACGGATTGTCATACAGCAGAAGAGTTGGTTGCATATGCAGCTAGGGTTAGTAATCCCGCTAACCAGAGTAATAAGGTAACTGCCGGTAAATTGGTTCGTTATCTTATCAAGGAGAACCATTGGTCGCCTCTGGAGATGGTTCACCTAACTATGGAGATCACAACAACACGTGATATCTCCCGTCAGATTATCCGTCATCGCTCGTTCTCATTTCAAGAGTTCAGTCAACGATATGCGGAGAGTGAGAACTTCTCTACTCGTATGGCGAGACTCCAAGACCCTAAGAATCGTCAGAACTCTATCGAGATTGCTGGAGATTACGGTGTAGGTAGTGAAGGTGCGAAGACCAGTAAGAATGCTCTGGTAGAACAATGGAGTATGAAACAACGAGAAGTTATCAACAAGTCCAAAGAGGTATATAAATGGGCACTAGATAATGGTATCGCAAAAGAACAGGCACGTGCGGTCTTACCAGAAGGTAATACTGAAACGACTTTGTATATGGCAGGATCGTTAAGATCATGGATACATTATTGTGAGTTAAGAATGGGTAACGGTACGCAGAAAGAACATATGACCGTTGCAGAAAAATGTTGGGAAATTATCGGGCAACATTTCCCCGATGTAATTAAAGCAATTGAGGAATAAAATGAGTTATAAGAAAGGTGATGTAATCACAGTAGTTACCGCTGCTGGTGAGTTTGTAGGTAAATACAACAGTGAAGGTACTGCGAGTTACACAATCGATGATCCACGTATGGTAATCCAGACACAAGAAGGTATGGGTTTCGCTCGAGGTGTGGCGGTGACAGGTGTTGAGAATCCACCTTCTATGTCGTTCTTTACTGGCGGTATTGTCTTTGTAACATCGACAAACGATGAAGTGACTAAGGCATATCGTCAAGCAGTGAGTGGTCTTATTCTGTAATGGAAGTTACAATTCGTAATCCACATTTCCTCGCTAGTCTGAATGAGATTTCGGAGGAGATGTTTGCGAAACCAGATTACGGAAGTAAAAAGTACTGGACATATCATGACGAAGATGGTATAATGGCTGGTACAAAATACTGTGAAGTGGAGTATTTGGAGGAGTGTCGGTCACGTGATAAACTAGTGGGCCCACCCGACAAATACTTCGGTTCGCCTATTGCTAAGATGTGTAAAGAAGATCCAGATATCTGGAACGACTATAAACAAAAAGTTAAGTATGATTTTGCCAAAGATCTTGGCGCACATACTTCTGCATTGTTAACATACTATGCGCCAGGCGGTTACGTGGGTTGGCATACTAATTGGGACGCCAATGCATATCAGGTTTTGTTCACATGGAGTGACGGTAATGGTTTCTTCCGATACTTGGATAACGAGACTGGAGAGATAGTTACCATACCAGATGTGAAAGGATGGCAGTGTAGACATTATTACTTCGGGTCAGATAAAGAACCAGATAAACTATGTTGGCATTCTGCGTACTCTGGTGGAGAAAGAATCACTCTTGCATATAAGTTTGTAAATAATGGTGTCGCTAATGGTGACAACAAAGACACGCAAGCAAAACTAATGCGTGACATGTTAATTGAGGAAATTGAAAGTGAGTAAGAAGACTGTTATAGATTATAAATATAATGAAAAGGAGAATATAGATGGATTACTTGAATACGTCAATAAGACATATAATCAACATTATTCAAAAAACAGATATCAGGCGACTGAGTTCATCATTGACGGCGGGCATGGTATCGGGTTTACTCTTGGTAATATACTTAAATATACACAACGATATGGTCACAAGAACGGTCACAACCGTGCAGATCTAATGAAGGTTCTTCATTATGCATTGATTGCGCTTCATGTTCATGATCTGAATCACGAGGAATAGATTGGACAAGTTACTTAAAGCGGCGTACGAAGGGGTCGTTAGATTATCCTTTACGCACTACAGGACAGGGGAACCTATGGTACTAGACGTATCTTTATTGGCGTCCCCCATCTTTATAAAACAGAGGAGTGACAGTTCGGTTATCGCATTCTATGATGTTGTACATACACGATGGGAGACTATCGATGTTAACACGATAACCGACTGGGAAGTTATAGAATGAAAAAACCTGATAGGTTCGATCTTGAACAGCAGATGATGAAGTGTTGGCTGATACTGGAAGACATAGACGAGATTACAACTTACTTTGTAGATGACCCAAAGTTTCGAGATAGATGCGGTGACGCTGAGTATCAAGACGAACTAATGAATAAATACTTTGGTCTCAAAGAGATTTACGAGGTAAAATTCCAGAAAATGTGGGACATCTTCACAAAATTAATCGAAAATAATCAGATCAAATAAACAATTATTATAAATACCTTCATAACGAATTGATTTGAAGGTTTTAATATGGACGCATTTTTAGGTATCATGGATGTGGGTTTTCCCATCGCCTCGGCACTCGCTGGGGGATTCTTCGTATTCCTTACACTTCGATTCATACTAGATGGCGTTTTGAGTAACATCAAGACACAACGTGGTTTCGTCAAAGCACTTGACAATCGTGTCAAGACGATGAACAACGAATTGGTTAGAATTGATCTATTAGTCTCACACGCCTTCAACATAAAACCAGATCTGGATAGAATTGCCAGATCAGATGGTCAGAAGGATGCACGTAAAGACTAATGGACGAATTGAGTGTAGTAGACTTAATTAACACCTACGGTTTCCCCATTGTTGCAAGTATGGGGTTGGGTTACTTTATCTACTACGTTTGGAAGTGGGTTACAGAAGAAGTAGATCCTGTAATCGAAGAGTCTCATATGACTCTCATCGCACTCATTGATAGAGTGAGAATGTTAGATAACGATCTGATTCGTCTGAAAACGAAATTAGATATGATACTACAACAACAGGAAATGATGAATGAGAAAGACAATAATGATGCTACTGATGGTAGCACCACTGACGAGTCTGAGTAGTGAAATAACTTTCGGTTTTAAGAACCCATCCTTTAGTGGGATTGGTACTGGATCACATTATCTTACAATTGAGAACCAAGAGCATAGTCGAAAGAAATCGATCGAAGATGCGTTAGAGGCGGCACGAAAGGCCGCAGAACGAGAAGCAGAGAACACTACACTCGCTAAGTTTATTAGAAACCTAGAGAGTCGTATCTACTCGCAATTGTCGAAACAGTTAGTGGACAATATGTTCAGTAACGAAGATGCGGTTACATTCGGGTCATTTACACTTGAAGGTTCGGTCGTAACTTATGAAGTGATGACCGCAGATAATGGTGAAGATTACATTCAGATGCGTATTGTAGATAACGAAGGCAGTGAAACTATTATCGAAATACCGATCGGTACTGGTAACTTTGGTACGGATGGAGATGGTGGCGATGGTACGTAAATTGCATCTACTAGTATTATCTGTCGTATTAATGACAGGTTGCGCCCAGATACCAAAATGGTCTGATCAACCACAGGACTGTTCGTATCTGAAAAATGCTAGAGATTATATCTGTGTGGACGATCCAGAAGTAGTTGATATGCCATCGTACATACAGTTACTTGAAGTTCCGCCTGCTACCCAAATGCCAGTTGTGGCAGTATATGGGTTTTCAGATAAGACAGGGCAAAGAAAGGCGAGAGATGGAATCGCAGATTTCAGTACTGCGGTATCCCAAGGGGGAACGGAGTTATTAATAGACGCTCTCAAGACGGCATCAAAAGGTAAATGGTTCCGTGTTGTGGAGAGACAGGGTATCGACAATCTAGTAAGAGAAAGACAGATTGTTAGATCGACCCGAAAAGAATACGCTGACGAGAAGTCTTCGGGCATAGGGCCATTACTCTTTGCTGGTATGATTATTGAAGGTGGTATTATTGGTTACGATACCAATATTCTGACTGGAGGACGAGGTGCTAGAACATTAGGCATCGGATTTTCTAGACAATACCGTAAGGACGTTGTAACGGTTTCTATCAGGGCGGTTTCTGTTCTGACAGGAGAAGTTTTGTTAAATGTTCAGTCTAGGAAAACAATTCTTAGTTACGGTGCAGGCGGAGACTTGTTTAGATTTTATGAACAAGGAACCAAACTACTTGAGTATGAAGACGGAGTGGGTAATAATGAGTCAGTGACTTATGCGGTACGAACGGCTATCGAAGCGGGAGTACTAGAGTTAATATATCAGGGACATGATAGAAGTCTCTGGTCAGTAGGGGAAGGACATCGACACCCCCATCTAAATGATGGGACAAATGAAGGTCACCCCATAGGAGAAGAAAAAGATGAGTAAGTACTTATTAGGACTAGTTGTATTATTTTCTAGTTTTGTATATGGTGCAGCGTCTGATGATAATGAAATCAACATCGATCAATCGGGTAACACATTAACCCTCTATATTGATCAAGTAGGTTACGGTAACAAAATTGGTGCTGACAACTTTTCGACATCATCGTCCGCTAGTACCATAACTGGTTCATCGTTGACTTTTGATATAGATCAAATTGGTAACGAGAACTTATTGTTTGGTACAGTCATTTCAGATAGTTCGACATTCAACATGATCTGGACGGGCGATGCAAACAGTTGGGATTGGAACCTCGGTTACATCGGTTCTACTGATTCAACAACAATGGACGTTGACATTACTGGCGACACCAACGTAGTTGACTTAGATCAAGGTTATGTTTCTAGTGCAGAACGTTTGGACTTAGACTTAACTGTTCTTGGTTCTAACAACACGTTCGATCTAGATATTGAGACTGACGATGTTACGTGGAACTGGGACATTACTGGTGACGGTAACGATTTGGTTAGTTTGCAGAACGATGGTTTCTATCAAGAACAGACGGTCACCTTTGATGGGGACAATGCTGATATCGATATCAACCAGTTGAGTGGTACGTGTCCAGTGGGTATTACTACTTGTAAGGGTATAATTACACTAGACATTACTTCAGATGACGCAACTATACAAATTAATCAGAAAGATAACGCCGGCGATAGTTAGTGGAATATTTTCGATAGGTTTCGTTACGGCGGACACTATCGGAGATATTGTAGAATCCAAAGGAAAGGGTTCTATTCTGCGTGAGACGGATCTCTTATCGTCCGATGTTGGTGTGACAATTGAACTTAATGATACTGCCCAAACCGCAAAGGGGAGGATGTTAATTAAGTTCAAGGATGAGGCTGAGTTGTCGTTGATCGAACACACCAAGGTCTACATCGACAAAGTTTATTACGACCCCGATCCGAGCAAGTCCAAGATGGTTATGAGAATGGCACTTGGAACTGCTCGGTTTGCTTCTGGTCGTCTGGGGATGGTAGATAAGAAGAACATCGATCTATCAACACCTACCGCACAGATTGCCGTTCGAGGCACAAATTTCACCACGACCATTGATGAACTCGGTAGGACGTTGGTGATCTTATTGCCTGATGAGAATGGTAATCCTTCGGGAGAAATAATTGTATCGAATGAGGCAGGTGAAGTTACACTTACTCAGGCGTATGCTTCTACGGTGGTATCAAGTCTTAATACTCCACCGACCAGTACGGTAGTTATTCAGAATATAACACCTTCGGTTATAGACAATATGTTCATTGTTAGTCCACCCGAAGAAGTTTCACGGGCGATACAAGAACAGATTGAACAGGAAGAAAACGCAGACATGGGTGCGTTGGACGTTGACTTTCTTGCGTTCGATGAACTAGAAAAAACGTATGACGACTATGCTGGTGGAGATCAATACACCAGACTAGACTACAATGCGTTAGATGTAGATCTACTGACAGATTTACTGGATGAAGTCGAAGAACTCGTTCGCACAATGGAACAACTCGAGGACGTACAAGAATCTCGAGGACAAGGTAAGACAAGATTGACAGGTGCTGTCTGGGGGAAGAATAAAGACAGTCAGTACAGTGTATTCGAAGAGGACAACGGAATAGTATTCTACCGTGATGTTAATGGTGTTATCGCCTTGAACTTTTTAAGTGGCGGTAGTATAAGACTAGATACAGAAGTAGAAGGATATCGTGGAGTAATAACTGCGGATGGCGGTGACGACATTTTAGTGGTAATAAGACAAGGCAATTAATATGAAGATATTAGTTATGGGACTGCCAGGATCAGGTAAGACACATATCTCTGAGAGGTTATCGGAACACCTCGAGTGTGCTTGGTTCAATGCGGATAAAGTGAGAGAGATGTCGAATGACTGGGATTTCAGTGATGATGGGAGAATCCGTCAATCTAAACGCATGAGAACTTTTGCTGACTTTGAAATGTCTCATGGTAGAACTGTCATTTGTGATTTCGTTTGTCCTACCGAAGAGACCAGAGAATCATTTGATGCTGATTATATAATATTCGTGGATACGATTGAAGAGGGTCGATACAAAGATACAAACTTGATATTCGAACGACCCGAATCACTGGACAAAAGAATAACATATCATTTATCTGATGATGAGATACGAGAATTAGCTGAGGCGATTTCAGTATGAAAATGCAATGGGGTTGTGTGTTAACGATCTTTAGTGTAGTGTGTTTAGCAGACAACGAAATCTTTATCGATCAATCAGGTAACAACTTTGCGATTGGTGCTGAACAAATAGGTGTTAACAATAACGCAACAGTCAACGCTGATGGAACGAACCAACAACTACTCATTCTCCAGTATAATGATAGTTCGGTAGATAATACTGTGACAGTCAATACTACAGGCGATGACAATGGTATCAAACTATGTCAAGGGTGCGCCTTTGATTATCCCGAGAGTTACACTAATCACGACCACTGGTACGATAACTGGGAAGGTGGTGGTCATTCTATTGATGTGACTGTTACTGGAAATAGAAATGGTATCTCTGCTCAACAGACTAATCAGGGTAGTACAGATGGACATAGTTACGACCTAAACTTAACTGGAGACGATAATGAGGTTACGACCATTCAACAACACGATGGCGCAAAGACAATAGACCTTACGATCTACAATGACGAGAACGATGTGTTTGTTCGTCAGAAAGGGACGGGTGCGAATCATACTGCTACCATAGAACTTGATGGTACATATGGCACAGACCTAACGTTAAAACAATTTGGAACACAGAATAAATCCTATACCTTGCAACAAAACTGCTTGACAGTAGGCGGATGTTCTGTTATAATAACACAACAATGACAAAGTGGTATAGTGTCATTCCTGTGATCGTTCTGTTCACAGTTTTAAAAATATCGCAGATTGATATCGTCAAGACGTTTCAATATGCATACTACGATCAGTTACAACAAAGTCACGAGATGGTCTCGGTGGACGACATTGTACTGGTAAACATAGACGAAGAAGCAATTAATAAGGAAGGACAATATCCGTGGCCAAGGCAGACAATCGCCAATTATATAAACCAAGCACCAAGCAATACTCTACTTGTATCGACAATAATATGGTCGGAACCCGATCGGTTTGCAGGGGACAAGGAACTCTCAAACTCGATAGGGCAAAAACCAGTAATACTAGCAGCCGCCCCTACACGCCAAACTACTACACTTGATCTGGGAATCTATGCCAACGTTTCTACGTTTGGTAAACCAGTTGACTCATTAATAGATTACACAGGACTACTCACACCCATTCCCGAATTGGCAAGGATGTCAATGGGGGTGGGTGCGGTATCCGCAGAAGTTGATCAACCTACAGGTGTTCTCAGACGAACGCCACTCATGGTAGGAATCAACGGACAACCTTATCCCTCTCTTGGGTTAGACGCCGTTAGGGTGTGGATAGGCGAACCTTCATATACCGTTAAATACAATTCTCTTGGTGTAGAGTGGATAAGACTGGGTAAACAGGATCCATTGGTCACAGAACCCTCGTCAGAGTTGCCTGTTGCGTTCTGGCACGACTTTAAATCTCAAAGTATACTAGACCCTATACCCGAAGGTAAGATAGCGATTCTTGGTGTGACAGCTGAGGGAGTTGCTAATCCAGTACCAACCCCAATGGGTGCAGTGTATCCCCACGAAGTTCAAGGTCATCAAATTCAGACCGTCCTTTCAGGTGTTCAAATACAGAGGCCCGACTGGAGTCTAATAGTTGAAGTGCTTTCGATTCTGGTAGTGTGTCTAGGAATCCTTGTATCGGTCTATAGGTTTCCCACAGTTCTTGGGGTGATAAGTTCGCTTTTCTTTCTTTCAATCGTCCCGACAATTTCGTGGTACGTTTGGAGTAGTTATTACTTTGTTTTCGATATCGTCTGGGTTTCAATTGCAGGGTTCCTTGTATTTGGGCAATCGTCTTTTAACCAGTATTATACCACATACAAGTTGAAAGAGCAAGTTAAAAAGCAGTTCGGTACTTATTTATCTCCCGACATGGTCATCATGTTACAGAAAGATCCGTCACTTCTGAAACTCGGTGGAGACCGAAAAGAAATGACGTTTCTATTTATGGATATCTGTGGTTTCACTCCCATCTCTGAACACTATAAAAACAACGATGATCCCGAAGGATTGGTTGAATTGATCAACGAGTTCCTAGATGCCATGACTAAGATCATTCTAAACAACGGTGGCACGATCGACAAGTACATGGGAGATTGTGTGATGGCATTCTGGGGTGCGCCCTTACCGTGTGAGAATCATGCGGAGATGGCAGTCAAGTCCGCAATGGAGATCGAAGAGAAGACCAAGGAACTTAAACAGAAATACGAAGAGAGGGGGCTGCCTCCTATTAATGTAGGTACAGGTGTCAACACAGGTGATTGTATTGTAGGTAACATGGGATCGGAATCACGGTTCGACTACTCGGTTATCGGTGATGCAGTAAACCTTGCCGCCAGACTCGAAGCAACTGCCGCTCGTGGAGACTACAAAGACTATCCAACCATCTATTCCAGTTACACAATGGAACAACTCAAAGACATCGAATCTAAGAAGATCGGTGACATCAAAGTCAAAGGTAAAGAAGAACTCATTGAGATCTACACTTTCTTGAAATAATTTTAAGAAAACGCTTGACAAACTTGTTTTGAATATGTTATAATTACTCTGTAAATTAATGAGAGGAATATGAAATGAGTTTAAATGACGTGTTACAAATCGAGACGATGGCATACGCTGGACGTTCTCCTTGGGGGGAAATCGGGACACAGGTTTCCAATGACCTATCACCACAACAAATGATGACCAAGGCTGGTCTAAACTGGTCTGTCGATAAAGTTCCGACCTATGCTGACTATAACGGAGAAAGAGTTCCTACTGGAATGGAAGCACTCGTTCGTTCTTCGGATAGTAAAGTACTCACCCAAGTTGGTGGGAAGTGGGAACCTGTACAAAACGATACTGCGTTCAAGTTTTTTAATGAGTACTGCCTAGAAGGTGGTATGGAAATGCATACTGCTGGATCACTGAAGGGTGGTAAGATGGTATGGGCGCTTGCGAAGATCAACGACTCTTTCGATGTACTGAAAGGCGATCAGGTTGATTCTTACCTGTTGTTCTCTAACCCACACGAGTACGGTAAGTCAGTGGACATTCGATTCACTCCAATCCGTGTATCATGTATGAACACTTTGACAATGGCACTGAAAGGTCGTGCGGTCAATGGTGTTAAGATGAACCACAGACGTGTATTCGATGCGGAACATGTAAAGACTACTATGGGTCTGGCACACGAGAAGTTCGGTCAGTTCAAAGAGATGTCTCAGTTCTTGTCATCACGACAGTTCTCTATGGATAACCTAATCCAATACTACAACGAAGTATTCCCACGTACCTACGAGGGTAAGAACCCACCTGTAGTGAAAGATGTTTCTGATCTGACCACCAACGGTCAAAAGGCATTTGAGTTGTTAGAGACTCAGCCAGGAGCAGAGTTTGGACGTGGTACTTGGTGGCAGGCACTGAACAGTGTAACCTACCTAACCGATCATGTGATGGGTCGTGAAGCGGATTCACGTATGACATCTGCATGGTACGGTGCAAACCAAAACCGTAAGATCAAGGCGGTTGACAAGGCAGTGGAATTTGCGACTGCTGCCTAACCTTTGGGGGGACAGGAGTCCCCCTTTTTTTTATATAAATAAAATTGGTTGATAATGGTGTTAACCGAGTTGAAGTTGATCGACTTCGCATATTGCGATGGTATATGTATTGGCGGTGACTAAATGAGCATACAGTGCAGAAAACGTAGATTACAGGAGATTTCACATGAAATCATTTATTGTAATTGCGACTCTAGCTCTATTGGCTGGTTGTAATACAATCGACTCTACCTATAACAGCGCACATGATATTGTGCAAGGTGTTAAGAAAGATGTCGTTGGTATTACTGCTGGTACGCTAGAAAGCGTAAGTGGTGTTATCAGAGATACTGCTGATAAGACTGATCCAAAGAGCAAATAAGATCCACGTCTCTTAATCTTGGGGGAAATAGAAATATTTCCCCTTTTTTTTCATCTTTTTTTATAAAAACGCTTGACAATAGTTGCCCAGTCCTTTATAATACTTGTATTGAGAATGAGAAAAGAGAGAGATGATTATGAACCAGTTTGATTTTTCCACTTCCGAAGACATTATGTCTTACTACTACAACGTTAATACCGATACCTTCCACAGCAAGATTGAGTGGTTAGATCAGAATGCACTGATCGACCGTATTATCGTTGACAAGTCTGCGACTGCCCAACAAGTTGACAAGTTCTTTGAGATTGTTTATCCTCACTTGAACACTGACCTTGACGCTTTACTTGCGGAGATCTCATAATGATTAATTACGATAGTATTGATTACGCAACCTACCTGTTGAAACACGAACAGAAACAGAACAAGGGGGCGAAGACTCGTGACTCAGAACGCACTCGTACTTACCAAGCGGAGTGGATGTTCCAACGTCAGATTCAAGATGTGAACTTTGCTGATATCTCTGAAGCACAGAAGTTCGCCAAGAAGATCTACAAATCCAAGACTTGGTCAAAGTTATGGAAAGAATCGATCAACGATAACGTTGCGAAGATCTTTGACTCTAATCCCCGAATCGTGGCAATGAGTAACCGAAACAAGAAGAACTCTGGTTTCACTAACGGTCGTGTTGTGACTCTTGCACAAGCTGGTCTGAACCGTTACACTCTACTTCATGAACTCGCTCACTGTCTTGGTCACATGCATCACGGTCGTTCGTTCCGTCAGTGTCTACTGAAACTGGTCGGTGTGTTCATGGGTGCTGATGAGAAGGCGATTCTCAAGAACGAATTTAAACGTAAGGGTCTTGCTTCTGGTAATGCTCGTAAGGCATTGAGTTTCGACAAGTGGATTGCTGCTCGTGATCGAATGGAGAAACTACGTGCCAAAACTCACCGTGAACAGGAGAGACTTGATCGTATGAAGTGGGATGCGATCATGCAACCGTGCGAATGAAAACTAAAATACATGTAAACATGCATAAGATCCGTGCCAATCTCAAGAACGGCACGGAAGAACACGTGATAACAGTGAAGGATTACAAGAGAAATAGATATACAAGCAATGCGATTATTCGTGACGAGGAAGGTAACGAACTTGCGAGAGTTGTCTATTCACCTAACAAACCTCTCTCATGTGGAGCGAGGGTATGGATTGAAACTGACTTAAAGGTAGATACTGATGATGAATGATAGAACGTCTAGAATAATTGTAGGATTGATACTGTTTAAACTAACTCTTGTAATTGGATCTTGCGTAGGTGCGAGTTCGGTTGAGAGTTCATGGAAACTAGAGGCAGCTGCAACACAGTGCGCCCAGTTCAGTCCGAGTACTGGACACTTTGAATGGACGACTGATGAGAACGACTAATGGATTAGATTGGTACGTCAAATGGTTCGCATCTGTCATGATGATAGGTGCGATGTCCGTTCGAGGTGTAGAAGGGTATCAGTTTTACGATCTGATACTTTCTCTGGTTGGTGTGATGGGTTGGTTTTGGGTATCATGTCTCTGGAAAGATAGGGCATTGATACTGGTCAACGGTATCGGATTGACCTTTTTAATAAAGAATTTAATTGAATATTCCGCTTGACAAAGGCGGTACAATGGTGTATAATGACAGCTGTTACCGAGAAGAGAGTTAGATATGTTTGATCATGAAAGTGTTGAATTGACCGAGATGAATGCCGTTACTACGGAATCTGGTCGTAAGTACAAAACTCCAGAAGGGGTTAACCTCCCATCTATTACTACAGTATTATCTATACTTAGTCGTGAGTCAATTGCCAAATGGCGTGCTAGAGTTGGAGCTGCAGAAGCGAATCGCATCTCTCACCGTGCATCTACTCGTGGTACTTCTGTCCACGAAATCATTGAGAAGTATGTAAACAATGATCCTAACTTCAAGGACGGATACAC